>ERZ773187.5-NODE-5-length-211671-cov-37.467602_pt1 | contig 211671 bp, 140 predicted proteins | sample MGYA00511242_ERZ773187 | MGnify/ENA primary metagenome ERZ773187 (study PRJEB29015, sample SAMEA2737744) | human gut metagenome | biome: human gut; feature: human-associated habitat; material: faeces | place: China | collected 2012 ...
TTATATATTAATATGTTGATTATTAGGCGTAAAAGCACATTCTAAGGGGCGACTACTTACAGTACAATTAATGAGAAGAAGTACAAACAAAAAGAATCCTCTCATTTTTACAAAATTACTCATGTCTTTCACTAATATTCAAAAAATACTCTGCAAAAATATGAAAAAATTAATTAAAACGCAAGTCGAAAAATGTATTCATATTTCAACCATCAATTAATATTAATAGTCATATTTCCAGTTTTAAATTTGTTGAATATTGTAAAGAAGAGCTAGAATTTCAGCAGCCCCTTAATATGTAAAATTTCATAAATGCATAAATAAAAAGCTATTCTAACATTATTAAAATAGCTTTTTATTTATATATCATCTATTAAACAATACGGTAGTTACACTCTCTTTTCCTAGATAAAAAGACTTTGCTTTTATCAGTGGAGCATTGCATACTACCGGAGTTTGCCATTCTATGGAACTTTCCGTAGGCTCACTTCCATCGGTTGTGTACCGGATTACCGCATTGGGGATGGCAGTATTAGCCAGTAGTAATCCATCCCTTGTCATAATACCGGGAGGAGACACCCGGAAATTTATTCCTCGCTTTGCCAAACGTGGCAACTCATAATCTATAATACCGGCATTGTATTTCCGTTTGGCATCCATATATACTTTGCCGTCCGGAGATAATGCCCACGATGGTTGAACATTCCAAGCACGTTCTGCCAATCCGAAGACTTTTGGGAAAAGATAATATTCTACCTGTTCAAAACTACGGATTGTTTCCGACCATATTTGTCCGGATAGACCTTTGATATTCTGATAACCTTCCTTTGTCAAGGGTTGTTTTCCGTTTGAAGCTGCTTTCACATCAACAGGTTCACCTTTCAAATTCCGTCGTAAAGACTTATAAATATCAAAAGGCAACATATCAAACGTCACATATTCATCCACATAACCGCCCCAACGCAATCCCGGTTCCTCCACATGATAGCAATAGGCCATATCCAAATAGAAGTTACCCACATTACAGAGTATAATCGGGTAGCCCGCATTAGCTAGCTTATACGGTACTTCATCCCCACCCTGCTCCGGAATGGTGTTCCAGCAATAATTTAATACCTTACTGTTTCTGAAATGTTCGTTAACGGTATTATCAGGATTCATAACAATGTCCTGCCATCCGACTGCCTGTATGTTACGTTTGTCCAGCATTTCCAATATTTGTTCCAGAAAATAATCCTTCAGATCCCGTATCTTAGTCAGTCCGTTCTCTTGCATAAAAGTGCGGCAGATAGAAGAACCTTCCCAAATACCTTCTGGTACTTCATCTCCACCCACATGGAAAGCAGTCAGTTCTACTCCTGCATCCTGATACATCTGCACGATTTCGTCAATCACTTTTTCAAGAAAATGATAAGTGGAAGGCATGGCAACATTAATCACATTGTCTGTGAAATTTTGTGCCGACAGATATTGGGAAGTATCTGCAAAGTCAGTCAAAAGATATTCTTCCGCTTTCGATTGGTCTGTATCTATATATTTCTGATAACGGGCATTCATGGCTTTAATCGCTGCCCGGGAATGTCCGGGAATGTCTATTTCGGGAATAACTCTGATATGCCTTTCTTTCGCATATTTCAGAATATCCATGAAGTCACTGCGAGAATAATATCCATTGGCCAATGAAGTAGTATCTGTCTCATTCCATCCCCAGGCATACGCAGGATAAAGACATGTCTGTTCATCTATGGTATGTCCTCTGCGAGAAGCTATTTCTGTCAATTCCTCCAATCCGGGTATTTCCACACGCCAGGCCTCATCGTCACTCAAATGCAAATGCAGTACATTCATCTTATAGAATGATAATATATCGATCAGTTTCAGCAGGTCCGCTTTCTTTGTAAAGTTGCGGGCTACGTCCAACATAATTCCCCGATGCCCCATGTCCGGATAATCGGTTATATGAAGATTAGGTATCGGAGAAGAAGTTAGTTCCATGTTATCTAATAAGGCAAGCAATGTTTGACAAGCATTAAATATGCCATGTGTATCACTAGCTTTCAAAGTCAACCGGTTATTCTTTATCACGATTTCGTAATATTCATCGGGATATTGACAGGTAATAGGAACCTCCATTTTCTTCAATTCAATGATTGTTTCTTCATCCTTATCGGAAACGCTGCATCTTAATAATGAAGTCAATTGACTTTTCAATAAAAGAGCTTCCTCTTTAAACGCATCATCAAACTTCAGACAGACTTTTTGAGAGAAAGAAAAAACACCGCCCGTCTTTTCCACTTTTTTAGGAGCAGGAAAAAGAGAAAGCATATCACAATCTACCGGTTTGCTAAAATCATCATTCTGCTTATAGAAATAATTTCCATCTGCATAGGGAAAGCTGTTCCTCGAGCTAACCCATTGGGTATCGGGCTTAAAAAGCTCGATCTCGATGGGGACATTTTGCGGTTGTAACGGTTTTCCTTTTTCATCGGTAGTTACCATATAAGCCCCTTCAGGAACCGAGGACACATTAATCACATTTCCTTCACTCAATATGGTAAAAGTGATTGTTTCACCCGGTGGCAATGCCTGGTAGTGTTCAGTGGGGTACATTTTATAGTAAGTCGAACCCAAACATTCAATTTCCAGCGGTGCATTAATAGGTTGCTGATAATAAATAGGTGTCTGATTAAAATAGATCACCCAATTATTAGTCAAGGATTTATTCCCATTATTCGTCAGACAGAATGTATTCTTAAAATATCTGGCTTCCACACTATCTTTTTCCAGTTTCCATGTTAAGGATAGCTGTGAGGAAGGGGGCTGTTTACCAGCCCCGCAACCAAACAGGCATATCCCCAACATCATTATCCATATATTCCTCATAGTTATCATAAGGGAATTATTTAGTTAATGAACGAATACATTCCACTTCTTCTGTCGAATAAGGGGTTCCATCACTACGGAATATATCGTGGAACCACAATGGAGGTTCAACAACATCAGGCAATGGAGTGTCCCATGCAAAGATCGTATTTGTTTTTCCAGCTACAAGTCCCCAGTTGATTGCACCGATATTTTCTCTCTTCAGCATTGGCATAATATCCTGGAAAGTACTATTTTGAGTACGTGCCATATATTCTGTACAAATCATCGGGCGACCGTATTGCTTCAATGTATCAATGAGTTGCTGATGCGAATTCACGCCTTCATACGTGTGGTATGTTATCACATCCGAATTTTCCAATTGGAACTTATTCAGATTAGTCAGGCTCATATCCCAAACTCCGGCCGACAGAGGTTGTGACGGATTCACCGTTCGTCCCCACGTAAATATCTTCTGCAATAACGGCAAACTTCTTTCACCGTATCTATATCCTCCCGAACCTCCGGGTTCATTATATAAGTCCCATAATACGATTCTCTTATCATCCTTAAAGGTAGTCAGGATATCTTTCACATAGCTTTCCAATACCGGAAGTATCACTGCCGTATCGCCTTTATAATACAGATCACCCGGGTCACGTGCCCATCCCGAATTGTGTACTCCCGGCTGTGGTTCCGGCTGTTTGCCAGCCTGATATACAGGATTCCAACAATCATCCAGGAAGACGAAGATGGTAGAGATATGATGCTTGTCGGCAATAGTAAGGTATTCATTGATACGTTTCTTAAAGCCTTCCTTATCTGTTTCCCAAACCAGGTGATGCAAATATACGCGCATACAGTTCATGCCTATTTCTTCCGCCCAACCCAGTTCACGATCAATAGTCACCGGATCAAAAGTATCTGCCTGCCACATCTCCATTTGGTTGATTGCCGTGCTCGGAATAAAATCGCATCCACGAAGCCATCCCCATTGTTTATACCACTCATTAGCCTGCTCTTTTGTCCAGACCTCACGAACAGAGACAGTTTTCTGGTTGCAGGCAATCAACATAACACCAATAAAAAAGGAAAGTAATATCTTTTTCATATAATCGTTTTACTTTATCAAATTAAAAATCTTTTTATTTTCTCCACGTAAATATTACCATATCACCCGGTTCGACTGCTATCGTAGAGCCGTCTGGAGTAGTCGTTGAACCATTTTTCAACACTCTGCTAACAGAACTATCCATATCGATAGACAGGTTCATCACATTACGAAAATCTCTATTTACTACCACAAGATATTGATTACCACCTTTCTCCAGGACAGAGACAACCGCACCTGTATCACTCGTAGTCAATGATTTTATAGGAGTCGGCAGACTTCCCAAAGCCTTCGTGCCTTCAGGTATTTCACTTCCGGTGTGAGATAGTGAAATAACCTGTGCTCCCAAGAATATACCCGCAAGTTGCTGTACTTCCTGATTAACAGTCTTGACCAAATCATACACTTCAGTCGGTTCGTCATGTTGAAGTCCGCGATAGGTAAAATACTGGATTGCCTGCGCACCATAAGCCAAATCACTGAAGACTTGTAATCTCAACTCAGGCAATGTCGGTATCTTATAAAAATGAGTGTCATCAAGTTTATGGGAAAGTGCAAGTGCAAATGCCCAGAACGGCTTATTGTTCTCTTTAGCAGCAGCCGATATTTCTTCCAGATTCCGATACCAGTCCGGACGGACAATGCTGGGAGCACCATTTATAGATACAATAGGATAATTGTCAAACGAAATAAACGGAACAGGGACTTGTTCTATAAACGACTTTACATTTTCAGAATAAAGTTCTTTCCCCCATGCCCAATTGGGGTACAAGTTGATATAACAAGGATGATGACTGTCGATGGTTTTAATCTTCTTCACCAATTCGCCCAAGCCCGGCAAATCATTCACTTCCGGTTCATCCTTCAAATGATAGGCATACAAAGCCGGATGATTCATCATCGCTTTTACGACCTCTTCGGCAGTAGCGACAGATAAGAGGTCCTTACAAGAAGTTATCATTTTCACTCCGGTCTTCTGTGCGGCGTCAAGCACCTTCAATGTTGTTTCCAAATCATCATACCATCCCAGATAAATATTAATGCCGGATGCTTTCATCACCGGGAATTTCTCCAGCGACTTGTCTGCTTCCACTCCGGTCCATGCTATAATCGGGAATTCTCCATCAGTTGTAGGGATATAAGAATTACCCTGAATGATCTCAATTTCTTGTGTCTTTACTCCATTAGGTACCACGCGGAATACAGCCGTACGTCCGGTTCCAGTATTTGCATTTGCAGTAATTGTCACAGTTCCGTTTCCACTTCCTTTGGTCGGTGAGACGGTAACCCAAGACTGATCCGTCTCGTTTACAAATTTCCATTCCGTATTAGACTTTATCGAATAAACCTCCGTAAAACCGTCATTACCGATCTGTAACTTCTCCAAATTCCCGGAAATAGAAAAAGAGGCTTTCTCCGGATCCATCGAACAAGACATTAATAACATTGGCAACATCGAGAAAAAAAACGTAACCAGAAATTTCTTACTATATGTTTTCATTGATATATACATAATTCTATTGAATATTAAATTAAAGACTATTAATCATGCCCCTCTTAATTGCAAGGAGTCAATCGTATCACTTCACTGGCTTTATCAATATGTATTGTATAAAGTCCGGCTTTAAAATCAGGACCGGGAATCAAATCACCGGGAGCGTTTCTCGTTATCAGGTTAGCAGGCTCAACCGTATATAGATTCTTCGTGTCCTCCTCTTGCGCCCAACCATATCCCCGATAGAACTTAAATCCCATAGTTTGGTCAATGTAAACGACTGCTTCAAAGGCACTTGCACCGACCTTTTTAAAGAAGAACCATTGGTGAGGATATGCGAAGTCCCAAGCAAGCGTAGCCACATAAGGTTCGCGTGGAAATCCGACTCCAGTACCGAGAATATACATCACCTCCGGATAAAAAACATCCCGTGGACGTTCCATATACATGAAACCATTTGATGTATTATATTTCAAGTTATAAAGTACCGACGGACCATCGAATTTTGCTTTGCTCCCTGATACATCTTTAAAGAATTCCGGCCGGAGCATATTGGTAACATCACTACCAAAACCTATAAAATTAATCTTGGCACTTTCTACCAACTGAACATCCAACTGGACATATCCTCCTCCCACATCAAAGAAGCGGGACTTATCAATATCAATGCTGTATGTCAAAGTCTTATCAGCCAGAAAACTCAACATATCAAAAGTGATATTCTCCAATGTATAACTTCCTACCTTAGGAGTCGGAATCGAAGTAGCTGCATCATCAGTCACAATCGCGATCTTATCGTCTGAATATCCCCATACCAAACCGGAATAATCAGGTTTATTATTTATTATCTTTTCGGCAACTTTAAAATGGTCGCCAATCCCTGCCAAATCCGCCGCACTCGTCCGGAAACTATAATCCGTTTCATTCTGACTCTCCTTGTCCATTTCATACACATTTCCCAAATCATCAACAAGGTATAATTGGGAAGGTGTTTCCGGACGGGTCACCGCCACACTTGCGGCCTCATCCAAAGTCAGGGTCGATTCATTGCCACCTAAATCGTTTACAGCTTTTATAGTCACCACAGGACGTCCATTCTGGAAACCGGCAACAAAAGGTAAAGTAGCTTCCTCTTCAATAACCGCAGAACGTCCGCTCAAGCCTTTAGACAAATTCAAGATTTCGGCTCCATCCATTGTCACTAATAATTGGAATGAAACCAAATCATTATATTCATCACTGACCTGTGCGGTGAACTTCACTTTATCACCAGCCGCCACAACCGTTTCACCATTCACTCCCCGCAATACGGCATTTTCTATTTTAGGTTTTGAAGGTGTAGGCCACTCCGGCCATTCACTTGGCTTACTAACATCATCTTTTGCACACGAAAGGAGCAATAACGACGACATGAATAATACATATATCTTTTTCATTTTTCTTAAGATCTCTAGTTTAACAATAATGAATGATGACATTAATTGCGAGCTGCCGCAAGATCCGCTTTCCATCCCTCACGTTCAAATGTCTGTACCAACACTTTTCCATAAGATTCCGAAGCTTGTTGAACCGCATAATTAGGAATAGGCACATATTGATGTGTAGGAGCCACTCCTTTGATCTTCGCTGTACGCTGCGCATACTGATTAAAACGGATGAGATCTATTTTACGCATCCCTTCATACAACATTTCATGTCCTCTTTCCGTAAGTAAAGCATCCAGGAAAGCTTCAACATTCGCTGTTGCCGATGACGGAAGATCCCCCAGTCCGGCACGCTTACGCACCTCATTGACCACGGCTATAGCGTCAGCGGACGGAGCTGCATTGTTTTTACGTACTTCGGCTTCCGCATACATGAGCAATACATCTGCCCAACGGGCTAACGGTATATCAGTCCCCTGAAAAGCCGTAGCTGTTTCCACCGGGAATTTATTAATGATAAACCCGTCCCATGTAGTAGTATTCCGGTCAATCCAAGTTCCTGCAGTCGTATAATATTTGGTCAGAATCACTTCACGACGTTTGTCCGAAGGATCATACGTATCCCAAAATTTCGGAGACACGTTGAAAGTTTGTCCCCATCCCTGCCCTTGCAGATAGAAAGGAGTCGGATTTCCCTGATCGTCCACTCTGGCTGCATTATCGGGAGTAGCAAGCATCATCAGCGGGTTAAAGTTGCCGGACTTATTCGTACCATCCGCCGTTTCATCACAACTGACAGCCATAATCACTTCCGAATTAAAGTTATTGGCATTTTTAAATTGCTCGATATAAGGATTGTCCCCTTTCTTGAAAAGACTATACCGTCCCTTCAACTCGTTATACATATCAATCGCTTTCTGATAATAACCGGACATATAATAGCCTTCATTCAAGCAATGCCGCATGATGCATACACGTGCATAGTCTTTATTGTAACGTCCCTGTTCCGGCTGCGTATCTGCAATATACTGATAAGCATACTCAAAGTCAGCCATAATCCACTCCGTCATTTGCTGCAATGTCGGACGTACCAGATTTTCCAGTTTTGAAGGATTAATCAGGTCGTTCGGATCGACAATCAAAGGAACAGGACCATATACATGCAATAAATAATACATCATCAATCCACGACAAAGACGGGCTTCAGCAATAAATTCTCTTTTACGCTCTTCGGAGACCACTTCGGTAGAAGCCTTCTCCAGTGTACCAATCACATTGGTGAAGTAGGAAATCTCACTTACTTTCGGAAAGTGGTTCGGGTTTTCATCGCTTAATGTACCGCTTGCGTAATAAACACACTGACTGAAATCGGCTTTAGAAAGGAAATAATATCCGCCTCCCCAACCATTATTCCACACAGCCACCTCATCTGTCGGATAATCAAAGAACTTCAGTACACCTCCGGCAGGGATATACCAACCGTGCTGATTGCCACTTGTTCCGGCACCGATCCAATAGGTCCATGTTGTTGTAAAAGGCATATAGCAGGTCATCATAAATGATTCGTATTCGGCTTCAGTCACCGGATAATTAGAAACATTCAACGTGCCATACATCTTCGGATCAAAATTATCCTCACAACTGCACATGATAAATGCAATCATGACAAACACCTTAAATAATTTATTCTTGTTCATATTTTCAATCTTTTCTTTCGTTACAGGTTTTCTTAGAAACATATTTTTGCTCCGAAGGAGTATGTTCTCGTCATCGGATACTCCGCTTTGGAGCCGTCGCCACCCGTCTTTATTTCAGGATCGACACCTACAAACTTGGTAAAAGTAAACGGATTCTGACAGTCGACAAAAACTCTGATAGAACTCACATAATCACCTACTCTTCCCAGCTTCTTTCCTGAAAGGTTATATCCTAAAGTGATATTCCTGACACGTACGAACGAAGCATTCTGATAATCTTCCTCAAAACCTACGTTACCAGGCAAAGCGACAGCCTTTGTTGAAGCAATACCACGCCGATTTCCATTCTGATTGGTTTGAGAATTCCAGATAGTATATACATATTTGTTCGAATTCTTGGGACTCGTGTAATACACATCTCCGACAAGTGCCCAACGATATGCATAGTTATAGCGTGTACGTCCGAATTGTCCATACATAAATACATCCAGATCAAAATCTTTGTATACAAATGTATTTCCAAAGCCTATGTGAATTTTTGGAAGTGTATTCCGCATCTTCACATCATCAATCGTTATTTTATTATCCCCATTTGCATCCTTAATAATCGGATAACCGGGCTGTTGCGCATCTGCCGGCAAAGATTTCTGCGATTCGGGCATATTGCTTTTATCTATGTTGATAACGCCTTCCGTTTCATAGTAATAATAAGCATTCACCGGTTCGTTCTTACGGATTCGATATTCTTCATAATAATAATTGGGCATCCGTTCTTTCCAAACGGCATTATGATGTGATAAGGTCAATTGTGAGGTCCACTTAAACACACGGGGGATTTCAAAGTTTAGTGAGTTGATAGTCGCATCCCATCCGTAACGTACATAATGTCCATAATTCATCGGGACGGAAGATGTCATACTAAGCGGAGAGGCAGAGTCATATCCCAGCAAGTTGGTTACATCATTGCGGAACATATCAAAACTTCCCCAGATTCTATCTTTCAGGACTGAAAAGTCTATACCTATATTTTTCATGGTAGTCTTTTCCCAGGTAACATTCGGGTAATCAGGACCGCTAAGCAGATAGGGCACATAAGTCACTGAATTGTTAGAGAACTTGATATATTGGGCTGCCAGACTGAAAGTGCCATAAAGCGAACTACCCAGATTATCATTACCTGTCTGTCCATAACTACCACGAATCTTCAACTGGTCAATCCATGATATATGCTTCATAAACGGCTCGTTAGATAATTTCCAAGCCAATGATACTGAAGGGAAATAGGCATATTTCTTTCCCGGGAAAAACTTATCCGTTCCATCGCGACGAATAGTAGCGGCAACCACATATCTGTCGAGTACATCCACACTTGCCCTGGCAAATTGAGAACGACGTTCGTCGGCTGCTCTGAAAGAAGTCGGGTAGAAAGCGCCTTCCGCAGCTTCCACCTTATCAGCTGCAATGTGATCGTTAATCTGTTCGTAGTCAAGTTCAAGTCCATTTGAATCGTTCGTATATCTTCCCATACCGACTACGGCATCGACACGTAACAAATCTCCAAACTGTTTTTTGAAAGTCAATGTGCCTTCCATGGTTTGGTTTCTACGTTCAACATATCCCAAATGCCCTCTTGATTTATACATATCCATAAAATATATATCAGAAGGAATATACAGATTACGATTAGCATTCTCCTTATTAATGCCATACATCAAACGGAAGGACAACATATCCTTGATTATATCCACATCGGCAGCAAAGTTTAGATAATAACCGCTTGTTTTAGTCCGGTCACTAACTTTTATCATTTCGGCCGGGTTAGGGTAATTTGAATATAAGGTAGGTTTTCCGTCCTCACCTCTGATTGGTAAATAAGAAGGATAAGTCAAAGCCGATTGTATGGCATCATACCCATTTCCACCACCTCCGCCACCGGAAGTTGAATTTGTATATTCATTCTCATTTGCATTGACAATTGCTGTCAACTTAAGAAATGGAAGCAATTGTGAAGAAATGTTTGTCCGAAGAGCATAACGTTCCATAGCGGAGTTTTCTACCGTACCTTCCTGTTTGTAATAATTTCCGGACAGATAATATTTCAGCAGTTTAGAACCACCCGTAATTGTGATATTATGATTATTGATGCTACCATCCTTTAATACACAATCCAGCCAGTCTGTTGTTTGAGCGGCAGCTATCTGTTGAGGTGAGAATTGAGGTACCCATTTATTATCAAAAGGTTTATCACCATAAGGATACATACCGTTCGTAAATAAATAGTTTTCTTTATTGAAAATGTTGGCAACATTCATATATTCCTCCCCACTCAAAGGTTCCAGATACGGATAGTTTTTCACGATAGAATAATTTCCTTCATAAGTGATTTGGGGACGAGTTTCAGTACCTTTCTTTGTAGTGATTAAAACGACACCATTGGCTGCACCAATTCCATAAATGGAGGCAGATGCATCCTTTAACACTTCGATAGATTCAATATCAGCAGGATTAAGTCCGGCCAATCCCGAACGATTGATAGAGTTGGGCATAACCTGGTTTCCGTTTCCAACCTCTAAAGAAGTGGAAGGCATCATTACGCCATCCACTATAAAGATAGGAGTACCTGCCCCACGAATTGAAAGGTCAACTGCTCCACCCGGTTGCGGGCTTGTCAACGTAGCTTCCAGTCCGGCAGCCCGCCCAAGCAACATCTGTGACATATTACTTGTTGCGGCTCGCGATATTTTTTCCGTTTTTACCGTTGCAATGGAAGTTGTCAGATTCTTACGGGTGGTCGTTCCATACCCTACCACAACAACTTCATCCAACTGTTTCGAATCCTCTTTCATCGTCACATTCAACGTCATCGGTCGGGTAATTTTCTGCGTATATGTAGTGTAACCTATTGAAGTAAATTTCAGTGTCGAGCCTTCCGGAACTTGCAACTGGTAATTGCCATCTATACCGGTAATAGTTCCTTGAGTAGCCCCTTCTATCATCACAGTCACTCCCGGAAGAGCTTCGCCGGATTCATCCACTACTTTGCCTGTCACCTTGACCGGCTGTTTGTTATCCTGTGGCCGAGCCGAAACTTTGTTTAATACAATCTGACGTTTTTCAATCGTATAAGATACTCCTTGGCCTTTAAAAAGTTTATCCAGTACCAGAGTCATCCGTTCATTTTTCACAGTAATGCTTACGATACGGCTTACATCAACAATATCTTTGTTGTATAAGAAACGATATTCTGTCTGATTTTCGATACTAGTCAAGACCTCCTCTACAGTCACATTTTTCAGTCGCAATGTAATTTTGGCGGATTGTGCCAGGATAGGTATACTGATAGCTTGCAAAGCTATACAAAACAACCATATAGCACAGATTCTCCCCATTTTTACATTCGCAGGTACATTAATTCTCTTTTTCATTTTTCTAATTGAAATAAGTTTCATACCTTTACATGTTTGGTTATTGGTTCTACAAATAAGTTGATTAACGAATAACTGAATCTTTGGAAAGGAAGGTGAGTCAGACCTTCCTTTTTTTTTATCAGTTGTCGGAAGCTGAATTCACTGATTATGTCTTTCTCATGGCTTGTATTATTTAAAGGTTAATAAATGTGTTTTTCTCTCGTTTCTATCAATAAGACGTTTCTAAAAATAAAAGCCACATTGGATATCGCATTATTTTTTCATCTGCATTATTTTTTCTTCAAACTATCGTTTATCCCAAATAATCTTTCTATTTTTACCCCCGACAATAGAACCTTTACTACAATACTATGCCGAATATCCAACAACAGACTTCCGACGACCGTTTTCTGGTAATAGCACTAAAACAGGATGATAAACAGGCTTTTACCCGACTATTCCATATTTATTATAAAGATTTGGTATTGTTTGGCGGTACTTACATCCCGGAGAAATCTACCTGTGAAGATATTGTGCAAAATATCTTTCTCAAACTATGGAATGACCGGAAATCATTGGTAATTGAGAACTCACTAAAATCATATTTACTGAAAGCGGTCAGAAATTACTGTCTGGACGAATTACGCCATCGCAGGATTATAGATGAACACATTGCTTACGAACTTAAATCGGATTCTATAGATATAGATACGACAGAAAACTACATACTGTATTCTGATTTATGCCGACAACTTAAAAATGCATTGGAACAATTACCTCCTCAAGAAAGAGAAGTGTTCGAGATGAGCCGATTAGAAAACATTAAATATCAGGAAATAGCCAATCGCCTGAATATCTCTGTCAGAACGGTAGAAGTACGTATCAGCAAAGCATTGAAGCAGCTCCGCATCTTATTAAAAGATTTTTATTTACTACTTTTTTTATTTCTTTTCCACTAATGAATGTGGGATTTTCTTTCTGAAACGTCTATTATATATAAGGTAAAATGCATTATGGTAAATAAAGATTCAGACATAGAGATTATAATCTCCAGATATCTCTCGAAAGAGGCTACACCAGAAGAAATAAAGGTACTGGATGATTGGATATCGGCTACTCCCGAAAACTATAGGAGTTTTCTATCACAAAAGAATGTGTGGGAAGTCAGTCACCCGGCTTTTAATCCGGAAGAGATAGATGTGAACAGTGCGCACAGAAAAGTAATGGAGCAGATTCTCCATCCAAACCAGCCGGTTTCCGTTCGTCCTAAGTTGTCCTTCCTACACTATTGGCAGCAAGTGGCAGCTATCTTACTTCTTCCTTTACTGATATTATCTGCTTATCTTTATTTTAAACCTGCTTCTCAAATTGCAGAAACTTATCAGGAGTTATTCACTCCTTACGGCACCTGGTCGGTAGTTAATCTGCCTGACGGTTCTAAAGTTTGGCTGAATGCCGGGAGTTCGTTAAAGTATCCGACTCAATTCAGTGATAAGCAAAGAGTTGTTTCGATGCAGGGTGAAGCCTATTTTGAAGTAGAATCCGATAAAGAGCATCCCTTCATCGTAAAAACGAAACAACTGACTGTAGAAGCTACCGGCACTGCATTCAATGTGAACGCATACGCTCCGGATCATGTAGCAGCAGTGACGTTAGTAAAAGGAAAGGTCGCAGTTACTCTTGACCAGAAAAAGACGATTTCCCTTTCACCGGGAGAGAAGATTGACTATAATCTAGGCACTGCTCTATATAACGTCAATAAGACCAATACTTATAAATGGTGCTCATGGAAAGATGGAATACTCATTTTTAGAGATGACCCGCTGGAATATGTATTCAAGCGTTTGGGACAGACTTATAACGTGGAATTTATTCTGAAAGACGCCGAACTAGGAAAGTATTCCTATAAAGCGACTTTTGAAGGTGAATCTTTAAATGAGATTTTGCGCTTGCTTGAAATGAGTGCACCTATTCGCTGTAAAGAGGTTAGTAATCGCAACACCAATAATGAGAAGTTTGAAAAACAACGTATAGAGGTGAGTAGGACTATGCAATAAAGGTAGTTTCAGTCTGTGTAAAACGCCGTTTCCGTATGCTCTGACAAGGGATAATTCTCACCGCGATGAGTATTTTTTCTCATCGCAGTGAGAATGCTTGAGAATTTATTACTTCATCTTATACACCAGTATACCACCTTTTACAATATCTTCATGCGAGATCGTTTTCTTTGTATATGGTTCGCCATTCAATGTAATACTATCTACATATTTATGTTCTTTCGACAAATTCTCCGCAATAATTGTGAAAGTCTTGCCATCAGCCAAATGTAAAGTCATCTTCGGCAACTGTGGAGCACCGAATACATATTCCGCACTTACCGGATCTACCGGATAGAATCCCATCGCACTAAGCATATACCAAGCAGACATCTGTCCGCAATCATCATTTCCGCAAAGTCCGTCGGGTTTGTTTTTATATTGAGTATCAAATATTTCACGAACCAATTCCTGTGTACGTTCCGGACGACCAGCCAGTGCATACAAATAAGTAACATGATGGCTTGGCTCATTTCCATGAGCATATTGCCCGATTAATCCAGTAACATCTGCTAAACTTTCACCTTCTAGCTTAACCGTAAACAATGAGTCTAATTTATTCAAGAAAGGTTTTTCTCCCCCAAACAACTGGATTAATCCTGGAACATCATGTTGTACATGCCAAGTATATTGCCATGCATTTCCTTCCGTATAATCTCCACCGACACTTTCAGAATGTGCCAACGCACTTGGGTTAAACGGAGCTTTCCAAGTTCCGTCAGCTTTGCGCGGACGCATGAACTTCGTCTCCGGATCGAAAAGATTCTTATAATAGTCAGCACGTTTCGCGAAGTAAGCGGCATCTTCCTCCTTACCCATACGACGTGCCATATCGGCAGCAGCATAATCATCATATACAGATTCTAAAGTGGAAGATACAGATTCTGCTTTTATCAGATCTGTCGGGAAATAACCATATTTCGTATAAACCTCCCAATCAGACTTCAACGGATGAGATACAGTCTGCGTCTTCTTTATTATATTGAAAGCACGTTCAGCGTCAAAGCCACGGAATCCTTTGCGATAAGCCTCGGCAATGACTGATACGCCGTGATTACCAATCATACAGAAATTCTCTTTTCCCCACAATCCCCAAATAGGCAGGAAGCCTTGCACTTCACCCTGTTCGATGAGAGAATTCACAAAACCGTCCACACGTTCGGGAATCACTAATGTATAAAACGGATGAGCGGCACGGTAAGTATCCCACAAAGAGAACGTAGAATAGAAAGCACCCGTTCCAGCCTTTACTATAGAGTCGGCAGCATTACGATACATACCGTCTACGTCCGAAATTTGATTAGGCTGAATCAATGCGTGGTAGAAACAAGTATAGAAATTTGTCTTTTCATCATCGGTACCCTCTATTTCAATACGGCTCAAATAGTTATTCCATTCATTGTGGGCGGCAGTTCTCACTCCTTCAAAATCCCAGGCAGGAATTTCTGCTTCCAGATTCTTTTTAGCCCCGTCTATGCTGGTGGTGGAAAGAGCCACTTTCATCATCAGCTCGTCTCCCGGCTGCATGTCAAAAGAGGCTATGATGCGTTTTCCTTTTTCTGTTTCGCCCATCGGAAGATAAAGTGAATCGACTACCGGACGGTTGAATTTCATCACAAAGAAATAATCCTGGTTGACCCATACCGTGTTATTGACATGTCCTGTCAGTGTTTGAGCATCTTCCCAGTTCACTTCACAACTGTTGACTTGTGAATGATATTGTTCTTCTCTCCATGCAGGGCCATGTTGCAAGTCAATCAATATAGAGGCAGAATCAGCCTTGTGATAAGTATAGCGGTGAAGGGCAGCATGGATAGAGGCAGTCAGTTCTGCTTTTACCTGTGGATCAGAGAGCTCTGCGGTGTAATATCCCGGAGTAGCCGCTTCTTTATCTTTAGAAAAATGACTACGATAAGCATCCCACGCACGGGCACGTGTGCCAGTGACCGGCATCACCAAAATATCACCTAAATCCATACATCCCGTTCCATTCAGATGTGTTTGAGTAAATCCCCAAATCAGGGAATCCTCATAAACATATTCAGAACAATAGCGCCAACCAACTGCTCCCGTCACAGGGCTGGTCTGTATCATACCGAAAGGATAACATGCGCCGGGAAATGTATGCCCGTTGTCTGCGCCACCGATAAAGGTATTAACGTATTGAGTATAATCTTTTGTATCCGTCTTTTCAGCCGGAGTACAAGAAGAATAAAAAAACAAGCCTGCTGCCAGAGTTGCAGCCATAAAAGGGGTTTTTCTTCTCATGGTAAATATAATAATGTTAAGTTAATGTCGCATTATATATGCTGATATTTATCTAATTTTTCACGATAGTAGCTTTCTACATCTTTCCAGTGGTAATAAGGAGCTACGTCTGTTTTCACCGGTAGTTTAGCTTCCTTTTCATTAAGTAATACTTTTACCAATACATCGTTACTTCCTTTTTTATGGAAAAAGACGAATTGCACGTTACTAGCCATCGGGAAAATATCATACGCTCTCCATTGTTCGGATAACTTTTCTACGTCAGGGTAAGATTCTCCATAATGATTCAGTTCCAATAAAGCGACTAACGGTAACAGACAAGACTCATGACCAAATCTTAAAGTGGCCTGGTTCTTACCTTCTTTCAAAGCAGCATCTGCCCTATCTAAAATATTACGCAACAAGTCGGCTTCCCGATAGGGCATCAAACCATCCGTTACAGGAGAACAAGCGTGTGTCAGATACCAATATAAGTTGTTACAACTCCATAGATCATAACACTCTTCATCCGTGAAAAGAGAATATAGCTGCATATCTGTATCATGACTCTGCATATTACAAGCCAAATCAAAAAGACGTCTCATCAGGCGCGCTTCATCAACGTTTGCTTTTACATACGCTTCGTCTGTAAACAATGTTTTCATCAACCGTTCCGGACGTACATGGGTAGCCTCAAAATCTTTCTGAACCTTTTTCACTTTATCGGAACTAGCTATTTTACTCAAATCCTTAGCAGGAGGATTCATGTAATACATATCATGGTAACTTGCATCATTCTTGATACATAGATTAGGATTCATCGCCTGCAATTGGAGGCATTCGGATGTCATGGATAATATACACCGGATGACAACTGTGGAACGGGCATCCACTTCTGTTCCATCCGCAAATATCTGTGGGAAATTAGTATACATACGCTTTGCAATTCCTCTGTGTTGGCGTGCTCCCACCGAAGTCAGTTCACCAAGACGACCTTCCGCCATATCAGCCATGCGCAAAACAATATCCAGTGTGTTTTTACCTGTTGCAGTAAGTTTGTTTAAAGAGTCGGCTTTTAATAAAGTTTGCTTGGGGAAACGATAATCATTCGGATCAATCAAATACCGTGAACCATGACGCATATATGTGCTGATATAAAAAGGTTCGTACCCCTTAGGAGCAGCTGTCTGCTTGGCAGTAGGCGTGGGATATGCATAATAATTATTAGCGGATAAATACCGGTTTGCACGGATCTCTTCACGAGCAGTTTGCGCTTGTACCGTCCATACAAACAAAAGCAATAAAAGGATAGATGTGAGTTTTTTCATGATAGTATTATTCAATGTATTAATAGTTGTGCCACAAAATTAGAGATTTCTTCTCATTTAAAAGGATTTGATACAGACAAATATACTTAAATCTTAAATGGAGGAAGTTCCTATTTATGTGGATTCGCTGTGATAAAACAAAAATTCGTACGACTTATTGAATAAATATCAACTCAATTATTTATCTTTGTTAGCTTAATAACAAGCTGGCGCAAAAAACAATAAGTATAATGAAAGATTTCTTGAAATTTACACTTGCCACGGTGACAGGTATCATTTTGTCAAGTATTGTATTATTTATAATCAGCATGGTAACGTTGTTTGGCATCATGTCTGCTTCGGACACGGAAACAATCGTAAAAAAGAATTCTGTAATGATGCTCGACTTAAACGGAACGTTGGTTGAACGTACGCAAGAAGATCCGCTGGGTATTTTATCACAGTTGTTGGGTGACGGATCTAACACGTACGGACTGGACGATATTCTTTCTTCTATCCAGAAGGCTAAAGAAAACGAAAATATTAAAGGGATTTATCTACAGGCAAACTCATTAGGCACCTCCTATGCTTCTTTGCAGGAAATCCGCAACGCACTGCTCGACTTCAAAGAAAGTGGAAAATTCGTTATTGCTTATGCAGACTCCTATACGCAGGGACTTTATTATCTTTCCAGCGCAGCCAATAAGGTGTTGCTCAATCCCAAAGGAATGATTGAATGGCGGGGTATCGCCTCTGCTCCCCTGTTCTACAAAGATCTGCTGCAAAAAATAGGAGTTGAGATGCAGGTGTTCAAGGTGGGAACTTACAAATCTGCCGTAGAGCCGTTTATTGCTACGGAAATGAGTCCTGCCAACCGCGAACAGGTTACCACATTTATCACTTCTATCTGGGGGCAGGTTACGGAAGGGGTATCTACTTCACGTAATATTTCTGTAGACTCACTGAATGTTTATGCAGATCGCATGCTCATGTTCTATCCGGCAGAAGAGAGTGTAAAATGCGGATTGGCTGATACTCTGATTTATCGCAATGATGTGCGTAATTATCTTAAGAAATTGGTAGAGATCAATGAAGATGATAATCTTCCTATATTAGGATTGGGCGACATGATGAACGTAAGGAAAAATGTGCCGAAAGATAAAAGCGGTAATATCGTAGCTGTTTATTATGCATCCGGTGAGATTACAGACTATCCGAGCTCTGCAACTTCCGAAGACGGGATTGTCGGTTCGAAAGTCATTCGTGACCTGCGCAAATTGAAAGATAATGATGATGTGAAAGCTGTTGTACTCCGTGTCAATTCTCCAGGTGGAAGTGCTTTCGCCTCGGAACAAATCTGGCATGCTGTGAAAGAGCTGAAAACAAAAAAACCGGTCATTGTCTCTATGGGTGATTATGCTGCGTCAGGAGGTTACTATATCTCTTGCGTTGCCGATACGATTGTTGCAGAGCCTACTACCCTGACCGGTTCTATCGGAATCTTCGGTATGATTCCTAATGTGAAAGGATTGACTGATAAAATCGGTTTAAGTTATGATGTCGTAAAAACGAATAAATACGCTGATTTCGGAAATATCATGCGTCCGTTTAACGAGGATGAGAAATCATTGCTTCAAATGATGATAACTGAAGGATATGATACCTTTGTAACTCGTTGTGCCGAAGGACGTCACATGACGAAGGAAGCTATCGAGAAGATTGCTGAAGGCCGTGTATGGACTGGGGAAACTGCTAAAGAACTGGGATTAGTAGACGAATTAGGTGGTATTGACAAGGCACTGGACATTGCTGTTGCAAAAGCCGGTATCGAAGGCTATACCGTTGTGTCTTATCCTGAGAAACAAGATTTCCTGTCTTCCCTGCTTGATACGAAACCGACGAATTATGTAGAATCACAATTACTGAAAAGTAAATTAGGCGAGTACTACCAGCAATTCGGCTTACTGAAAAATCTGCAAGAACAATCTATGATTCAGGCACGTATTCCGTTCGAACTGAATATAAAATAAACCGTAATACATGGACGAACACTTTATCAAGATACATAAGTGGCTCTACCCTGCCTCCTGGCTCTACGGAGCAGTGGTAATGATGAGAAATAAACTCTTTGACTGGGAAGTTCTTCAATCAAAGAGTTTTGATATACCTATTATCAGCGTGGGTAATCTCGCTGTAGGAGGGACAGGAAAAACTCCACACACTGAATATCTGATAAAGTTTCTTTGTAATCAATATAAGGTAGCTGTATTAAGCCGGGGATATAAACGGCACACGAAAGGTTATGTATTGGCAACTCCGGAAAGTACGGCAAGAAGCATTGGCGACGAACCTTACCAGATGCATCAAAAATTCCCGTCTGTCACAGTAGCTGTCGATGAAAAGCGTTGTCATGGCATAGAAAAGTTGCTTGCACTGCAAAAGCCTTCAATAGATGTTATCCTATTGGACGATGCTTTCCAGCACCGATACGTCAAACCGGGATTGAGTATTCTGTTAACGGATTATCACCGATTATTCTGTGATGACACTTTGCTCCCCGCAGGACGGCTTCGTGAACCAATTAGCGGCAAGAATCGGGCGCAAATCGTTATTGTCACCAAATGCCCGCAAGACATCAAGCCTATTGATTATAACATTATCACGAAACGGCTGAGCCTTTATCCATATCAACAGTTATTCTTCTCATCGTTCCGGTATGGTAACCTGCAACCAGTGTTCCCTACCATGTCTCCGGACACAAATGCAATTTCGACAAACCATGAGGTTGCTTTGTCCTCACTGACAAACACTGATATATTATTGATGACGGGAATTGCCTCACCTGCCCCTATTCTCGAAAGACTGGAAGGTTGTACCAAACAAATAGATTTACTATCGTTTGACGATCACCACAATTTCACTCATCGGGATATACAGCTTATCAAAGAACGGTTTCATAAACTGAAAGGAGAACACCGGTTGATTATTACCACCGAGAAAGATGCAACACGCCTGATTAACCATCCGGCTTTGGACAAGGAATTGAAACCATTTATCTACGCCTTGCCTATTGAAATTGAAATATTACAAAATCAACAAGATAAATTTAACCAACATATTATTGACTATGTTAGAGAAAATACAAGAAACCGCAGCTTATCTGAAAGGTAAGATGCATACCAGTCCGGAAACTGCTATTATACTAGGCACCGGGCTTGGCAGTTTGGCAAACGAAATCACCGAGAAGTATGAAATAAAGTATTCGGATATCCCCAACTTCCCGGTATCTACCGTCGAAGGTCATAGCGGTAAGCTGATTTTCGGCAAACTAGGCAATAAGGATATCATGGCTATGCAGGGACGCTTCCACTATTACGAGGGTTATTCGATGAAAGAAGTAACTTTCCCTGTACGTGTCATGCGTGAATTAGGTATCAAAACCTTGTTTGTATCCAATGCCAGTGGCGGTACAAATGCAGATTTCGAAATCGGTGACCTGATGATTATCACTGACCATATCAACTATTTCCCCGAACACCCGCTTCGCGGAAAAAATATCCCTTACGGACCTCGCTTCCCGGACATGAGCGAAGCATACTGCAAGGAACTGATTAGTAAGGCTGACGAGATTGCCAAAGAAAAAGGAATTAAAGTACAACACGGAGTGTATATTGGTACGCAAGGTCCTACTTTCGAAACTCCTGCCGAATATAAACTATTCCATATCCTTGGTGCTGATGCAGTTGGTATGTCTACCGTTCCGGAAGTTATCGTAGCCAACCATTGTGGTATCAAAGTTTTTGGTATTTCCGTCATTACCGACTTAGGAGTAGAAGGAAAAATCGTAGAAGTAACACACGAAGAAGTTCAGAAAGCCGCTGACGCTGCTCAACCGAAAATGACCACGATCATGCGTGAACTTATCAACCGTGCCTAAACAATCATCCCGATTTATGAGAACTGAAATAGCATCTCTTGGTGAGTTTGGTCTGATTGACCGCCTCACCGAGGGAATCAAACTGGAAAACGAATCCAGCAAATATGGAGTGGGCGACGATGCCGCCGTTCTCTCCTACCCTTCAGAAAAGCAAGTACTGGTAACAACCGACCTGCTTATGGAAGGTGTGCATTTTGACCTGACTTATGTTCCCTTGAAGCATTTGGGATATAAATCAGCAGTAGTTAATTTCTCCGATATTTATGCCATGAACGGTACTCCCCGGCAGATTACGGTATCTCTTGGTCTTTCCAAGCGTTTCAGCGTGGAAGATATGGACGAACTTTATTCCGGTATCCGTCTGGCTTGCCAGCAATACAATGTCGACATTGTGGGAGGCGATACCACTTCTTCTCTGACAGGTCTTGCTATCAGCATTACTTGTATCGGCGATGCCGATAAGGATAAAGTAGTTTACCGTAATGGAGCCAAAGACACTGACCTGATCTGCGTCAGCGGCGACTTGGGAGCAGCCTATATGGGTTTACAACTTTTGGAACGTGAAAAAGTCGTATTGCAAGGTGATAAAGATGTCCAACCGGATTTCTCCGGCAAAGAGTATTTATTAGAACGCCAATTGAAACCGGAAGCGCGCAAAGATATCATTGAGAAATTGGCAGCCGCCAATATTGTCCCTACTTCTATGATGGACATTTCCGACGGCCTGTCATCAGAACTGATGCATATCTGCAAACAAAGCAATGCTGGTTGCCGCGTTTACGAGGAGCACATCCCAATCGATTATCAGACAGCTGTTATGGCTGAAGAGTTTAACATGAATCTTACGACTTGTGCCTTGAATGGTGGAGAAGATTATGAACTACTCTTTACTGTTTCCATCGCCGATCATGAGAAAATTTCACAAATGGAAGGAGTTCGTCTCATCGGACATATTACCAAACCCGAACTTGGCTGTGCATTGATTACCCGTGATGGACAAGAATTCGAACTAAAAGCACAGGGATGGAATCCATTAAAAGAAGATAAGCAATAGATTTCATCACATACCTGAAATATTTTCATCTTATACAACACTGATAATTAGCCGACTAACTTTTTATCAGTGTTTTTTATTTCCATAAGGCTTGCAGAATCCAAAAGTTTCACTACCTTTGCAACCGCAAAAGAGATATTACCGGACCGAACAAGCACGAGGTGCCATAGCTCAGTTGGTAGAGCAAAGGACTGAAAATCCTTGTGTCCCCGGTTCGATTCCTGGTGGCACCACTATCGATTCGGTAATTTCTCGGAACCCATTGAAATTCAGTCATTTCAATGGGTTTTCTTTTATACTCCAATACGCAAATTCTAGCCGATTCGAGTATCTGGAAATGTCCCATTCGGTGGCTTTTTCAGAGTCCCTTTAAAAAACCACCGATTGCACTATATTTCACTCATTTACAATAATTTGCGCCAATCATTTTTAGGAGCAAAAACATACTTTTGCATACCTGCTTGAATGTAATGGAAACAGCGAAAAAAGAAAAGCAAAAAAGATTCTTCCTTTACTGACAAATATAAGATGAAGGAAAACAAAGAGAATCTTAAAACTAAAAAAAACGATGGTTTTTCAGACCATGTCTACCAAAAAGCCACCGATTTTAACTTTTTTACCGACTTCCAACTCATCTTTCAAGTTGACAGAATAACTAATTGTATTTACCAACTTAAAGAAAAAAGGTTATGAAACAAGGAACAATGAAGATTCTGTTTTTCGTTCTCAAAACGAAATTATTAAAAAATGGTGAAGCACCTATTCTAATGAGGATCACAATTAACGGTCAATACGAAGAAACACGAATCCAAAGAAGCGTTCCTCTCAAACTGTGGAACGCAGCCAAAGGATGTAGTAAAGGAAAAGACCGGGCTTCCAATGAACTCAACAGTTATTTATCTGAATTAGCCACGCGAGCATTGGAAAAGTATAAGGAACTTATACTGGAGCAGGCAATATCCACTCCCTCCTTAATATTAAAACGTGTATTCGGTAAGGATACGGAAATGCGTACCCTGCTTGGAGCAATACGACAAGAAATCAAGGAGATGGAGAAAGTTGTGAATATTGACTATGCACCAGTGACCATCAACCGTTACAAAAATGTACTGAAAAAACTCGAAAATTCCATTCCTACATTTTATGACAAAGAAGATATTACTTTCCATGAACTCACTCCGGAATTCATAAAAGCCTTTGACCTTCATTTAAAAACAGAAGTCGGTTTATGCCGCAACACTATTGTACGATATATGAAATGTTTCAAGAAAATCACAAATATGGCACTGGCAAAAGGTTGGATGAAGAAAGATGCGTTTTATGGATACAAAATGGAACAGGATGAAACAGCTCCTGTATTCCTCACATATGACGAATTACAGACCGTTATGAATAAGGAATTCACTATACCCCGACTGGCACTGGTACGGGATATTTTCATTTTCGCCTGTTTCACCGGTCTGGCATTTGTCGATGTGTCCACGCTCAAAAAAGAAGATATGGTGCAAGATAATAATGGAGACTGGTGGATCAGAAAAGGAAGAATCAAACTGATGCATCGGCGTAAAGCATCTTCAATCTGTAACATACCTCTACTTCCCGTTCCGCTTGCCATACTAAAAAAGTATGAAAATAATCCTGTCTGTATCAAAAAAGGATATTGTCTCCCAGTTCCCTGCAATCAGAAAATGAACAGCTATCTCAAAGAAATAGCAGATTTCTGCGGGATTAAAAAAAATATCACCACTCATGTCGCCCGGCATACATTCGGGACTACCATTACGCTCGCTAACAATGTACCCCTACAAGATGTATCGGTTATGCTTGGGCATGCTTCCACACGAATGACGCAACATTACGCACGAGTAATGAATGCAAGCCTAAAGAAATCCATGATTCATGTTAAGGAGCAATTGACACAATAAATTAACGTGAGTTCGACAAATTCAAAATAAGGCAAGCTGTATATCAATTGTTCTCGTAACATTGATACACGGCTTCTTTGGAAAACAGCAGTATGCTGCGATTGCACCCAAGAGGTTGACAATGAAATTATCAAAGGTTCTATGTCTTGAATGTTCCACTTGTGATATATTCCTGAGTTCGTCATTAACGGTTTCTATAATGGTTCGTTTCCTAAGAAGGAGTTTGTCTGAAAGTGACATCAACGTTCCTTTCATATTGCTTTTTAACTTGGTTATAAGCTGTATGCCATTGACAAACAATCTTTGAAAGAGGTTCTTGCATACCCGTAAAGGAGTACTGTCAACGAAACTGATGCCTGTACATTTGCCTAAAAGTATCTTTTTGATAAACAAAGCCAACGGGATGGCCACCTCTTTTCCAATTCCACAAAGCGGTTATAAGAGACAGCCTTTGAAAAAAGGTGGCGCATATACATGCAGACCTTTTCTTGATAGAAATGAGGCTGTCTCAAAATAGAAAAATGAGGTAGCCTTACTTATAATCTGTAAGTTGAAGTATAAGAATCCCCTTATTTTAGCCTTATTTCCTTATAAGAAAGGGCAAAATAAGGAGATTTTTTCTAAAGAGATTTCAATCTATAAGTTTTTCGTTCTTGAAATTCTATTTTGAGACAGCCTCCTTCTATTTACACAATCAGATGGATAGTCCCATCCCGATATTAGGACATCATCTTCATATGCCATCGTATTTTTTTAAGACATTTATTGAATATCCCTATATTGATATAATAATCAACAACTTATAAAGTCATTTCTGTGATAATCTACGATAATTCGCGTTAATCTTGTGTTTTATTATTCATTATAAACCCATACACATTACCGGCAAAATCTGTTACATACAAAGCATTTCCCGCAATAGATACTGTAGAAAATATGGGTACACCGGTTTGGTATTTCCACAGCAGTTTGCCATTTATACGGTTCAATGCATACAGTATTCCGTCAGAAGCCCCAAAGAAAATAGTATCTCCAACCAACACTGGACTAGTCTCTACAGTTGAAGATGATGGTTTAGAATAAGGAGATGTATAAATCAAAGCGGGGTTTGTTTTAAAATTCCATTTCTCTTCTAAGGTCTGCTTGTCTAAAGCTATGACTCCATTAGTAGCTGTTCCAAATATTATCTCGGATCCAGTGACTAAAGGAGTTGAATTCACATTGACCGAACAATTCAATTTTTTACGTACTATAATCTCACCGTTCTTTGAATTCAAGATAAAAAAGGAACGGGAAGAAAGAAGATAGAGATTCTCTCCTTCCCAAGCAACAGAGGCCGAACGATATTTTAATTCCGCATCTTTATTCTCCCACAACAACTCACCATTAACAGCATTATTGGCATACAACCCCTTCCAGTTTGCATGCCCAATCAGAATACTATGTCCAAGAGAAAGTGTTGCCACGCATCCTTCCCCCCTGCTCCAAGCTCCATTCTTCCAAATAAGTTCCCCCGTAGCTGCTTTCAAGGCACATAATGATTTTCCTGTACCGGCATATACTATATCCGAAACAGCAACCAAACCGTCATTCAAAGGAGGAAGTACACCGATATTTAAATCTTTTTCCCAAACCAATGTCCCAGTTTCTGCTTGAATCGCATATAGGTAACCATGTACATCTTGGGCAAAGACCAGTCCATCAGCAATCGCAATACTACTGCGTACAGAGCCACGAAGTGAATACCGCCAACAGACTGTTCCATTTTGCGCATCCATACACACTACAGCCGCTTTCCCCGATTCATTATCATCGACCGATGCCGTAAATAGACGTTTCCGATATACCAAAGGAGCAGACATAAAAATAGAAGCGCCTACATTTTTAATCCATGACAACCGCAAAGGCAATTGTTTCCTTTCAGGCTTTTCATAAAAAAACGAACGCCTGCATCGCCTTACCTCTCCATTATTGAAAAATGCCTCCACTATTACAGTAAGCTGCCGATGTTCCCATTGAGAAAGCAAAGGAATTTCCGCATACCAATTGAAATCACTCTGACGTTTCAAAAGATTGGAGGAAAGAACTTTTTTACCTTCCGATTCACACCAATAACGCATGGTTCGTATTGGGGAAACCGTAGAGTAGGCATTGACGGACAAAGGAATCTTTCCGGAAGGAAGTGTTGGCAGCTGTCCATTCTCCAACGAAACAATATGTAATGAAGGAGACAGATAACTGTATCGGAACTCGGACGCCACGTTTCCCTCTGTATCAACAGTCAGTACACGAAAAGCAGAAGGTGCATGGTCAATACCACCACAAGCAGGCGTAGAGGTACAGATAGTATACACCCCTGTCACTTTATGCTTATGCACATGATTTACGTGCCAGTGACCGTACAACCAAGCTTTCAATCCCATAGCCGGTAAATCTATATACTCCGTATCACTCATACCATATTTAAAAGCTACCGTATCTTCCGGCAGGCTATGATTGAAAACAATGATCGACTTCTCCTTGCCTACATAAGCAAGATCATTTTTCATCCAGCGATATACATCTTCCTTAGTATACTCCGGTAAATAATCTCCATGAAGCATAGGTGTCATTATGTAATGTGTATTCCCCACATCAAATGAATAGAATACCGGTCCGTAGAGTTTCTCGAAAAGTTCTTCCCCATAAGCACCTTTCACCAAGTCATGATTGCCTATTCCATAAAAGATTTGCGTGTCTTCCATCAAAGCGGTATTCAGCAAGCCTATATGACTGTTCAGTCCCGATTCATAACAAATATCCCCTGTATGCACGATAAAAGCTATTTTCTCATTGGCCGAATAGTCACGGAGATTATCCACCCACGCTTGATTCCCTTCTTTTCCACGTATTTCTGTATCAGAGATATGTATAAACCGGTGACTACCGTCAGCTTGAATTCCTCCATAACAAGGATATACCGGAAAATCGTATTCCGTACGACCGTTCTCTATCCGGTAATAGTAGGCATTATCAGTCTTATATCCGGAAGGAGTAGTAATAAACAGAAAATGCATACGGGAATGTCCGGGCAATTGATATGCGCCATTTGAATCTGTCTGTACCACATTTAACCCATCGGAAACAGAGACCCGATGCAATCGTTTTTCACCTTCATCGAGGAGACCATTTCTGTTCTCATCAACGAAAACCTTTCCTGTATATTGAGCCATAGCTTGTAAAGTCATACTACCCAGCAAACCAATAGCCATACAGTATTTCATGTATCTACTCACCTTTAGCCATTTGAATACTGACATCAGTCTGCCCCTCTACTTCTATTGTTTTATCGGCAAATCCTTTTTTCGAGAAAATAAGTCTGCCATTATCTTTCACCTTGATAGTATATGTGCCCCGATAGTCAGTCAACGCACTTTCACCGGATTCTTCGGACTGGACTTTCACTCTGGCAAGCGGAGTTGCCTGTATATCACGGACAGTTCCTTTTACTTGAATCACTTTTCCATCTGTCCGTGATTTGAAAGAAGTACCGGACACCGTCTGTCCTCCCTTTCCGGAAGAACCGATATACACCGGAAGGTTGAAATAAATCCGGTCGGAAGAAGTACCTACCTGTAATTCAAATTTGCCCGATTCGAGATAACGATTGCCCAAATCATCTGTCAGATAAAATTCATGAACAGGAATCATTATAGTCGTTTCCCGTGTCTGTCCGGGAAGTAAATCTACTTTTCTGAAACCTTTCAACTGCTTCACCTGTGTCATCACCGAGCTGACCACATCTCGCATATATACCTGTATCACCTCTTTCCCGGTTCTTTTCCCCGTATTTTTCAATTGAACAGTCACACAAACGGTATCATTAGCCTGATAGAGTTCCTTATCTGTAACAGCTTTCAGATATTCAAATTGAGTATAGCTCAATCCATATCCAAATGCCCATAGCGGGGAACTATTTGAGAAAACATAATCTCTTCCCGGCTTTTCATAAGTTCCCGGCTCTTTATAATATCCTTTATCCGTAGGCAAATAGTTATAATAGACAGGGAGATGCCCCGTACTTTGCGGAAATGAAAAAGTCAGTTTTCCGGAAGGGTTCACATTGCCAAACAAAATATCCGCAATAGAGTTTCCTTCCTGTTCGCCAGCATACCATTGTGCCAATATCGCCGGAATATTCTCTTTCACCCAAGGTATGGCAAAAGGCTTTCCTGCCACCAATATAACAACCACCGGCTTTCCCACAGCAAAAACCTCACGTATTAATTGTTCTTGTGCACCGGTCAAAGAGATATCACTCAAATCGATTCCTTCTCCGCTAGTAGACGGCTCTTGAGTATGACGTACGAACGCTGTACTCGAACTCCCCACAAATATCAAAGCAACATCACTATGACGGGCAGCATCCACAGCCTCCGCTATCCCCGAAGTATCCAAAGAAGCCAAAGAACATCCTTTAGCATAGTTGATTTTCACCCTATCACCCAACAAGTTTTTGATTCCTTGAAGCGGTGTCACTCCATCTTCTTTCTTTTTACTCCAGGTATAATCTCCAAATTGTACATTATCCGCATTAGGACCAATCACCGCTACTGACTTCAAATTCCGAACATTCAGCGGCAACAACTGTCCATCGTTCTTCAGCAATACGGTCGATTCGTCTGCAATCCTACGTGAAAGTTTCACACTTTCTTTCGAACGGAGAGGAAGCCGATAGACTGCTTGTTCCTGATAGGGATCTTCAAATAACCCCAATTCAAATTTAGCACGAAGCACTCGTCTCACGGCCTGATCGATATAGCTGATATCAAACTCTCCATTCCGTATTTTATCAGCCAGCACTGCATAGCAAGAGCTGGAAGCCTCCACGTCCATTCCGGCGGTCAAAACCTGCCGGGCCGCTTCGAAATCATCCGCCGCCGTCTTATGGAAAGTCTTCAGCATACTGACAACTCCCCAATCCGAATAAACATATCCCCGGAAACCAAATCTATTGCGCAAAATATCCGTCAGCATAAAACGAGAAGCAGAATTAGGAATTCTATTCCAAGAATTATAACTGGACATGACAGCCATAATTTCAGTTTCAGCAAGCACAGCCTCAAATGGTTTCAAATAAATATCAAATAAATCACGTACACCACACTCCACCGAAGCCAGATTCAATCCACCCAAAGGATTACCATGCGGACCGTAATGCTTCAACATCGGAGAAATTCCATGTTCCATATATCCTTTTACCTCAGCAACCGCCATCTTTGAACAAAGGAAAGGATCTTCACCAAAAGACTCTTCTACACGTCCCCAACGTAAATCACGTACAACATCAATACAAGGTGCCAACACTTGCTTCACTCCCATCGTATTCAGTTCGCCTGCAATATGTTTAGTCTTTTCGTAAGCCAGTTCCGGATTGAAAGTACTCCCCATCGCGATATTCTGAGGGTAGATAGTTGTTCCCTCATGCACCACTCCATGCAAAGATTCGGCAACCGGAAATCCGGGAATACCCAGACGTGTTTTTTCTACCATATAGGTTTGTATCTCACGGAAAGTCTTACGACAGCTTGCAGCCGTCAATGGAAAACCTTCAAAGAACCCATATCCTATTCCACCGCACATCTTATCCAACTTCTCTTGATTCAGGATCTGTCCATCGAACACATCCCACGAATGCAAATGACGAATCTGAGCTATCTTTTCTTCCAGTGTCATCCGGCCCAGCAAGTCATTCACTCTTAGTTCTGTAGGAAGAAGTGGATTCTTATAAGAAAATGATTGCTGTGCGTTAACTGTAAGTATACAGCCCGACATCGCCACTAGTACGAGGCCTATATATTTCTTCATATTCTCTTATTTTGGTTAATCTATTTATCTAAGTTTAAACTTTACACTACTACGAATATCGGCTGAGGAGGCTCCTATTAAAGCTCGAAATTCTCCCGGTTCCACCACCCATTCGTGTTTCTCATCGTCATAATATTCAGTGCATAATGTTTCACACATACAGCTACTCCGTTTTTCTGTACACCTTTTATGTAAGGTACTACCATACGGGATGCCCCAAATGGGTCTTCTCCCATATATTCGAAATTCCGGCCGTTCAGCGGGCTACGATAGATATTAACTCCCGGCCCCAATAGGACATTCTTATTGCGGTAGCGTGCTTCTTCTCCAATATTGCTTCCATATATATAAGATAATTCGGGATTCCACGTAGCCGCCAAACAGGTTAATGCCGGAAAGGCAATACAAGAATCATTCGTCCACTTAGCTATATTCCATTGATCCCAAAGCAGTTCTTCACGTACATCGTGGAACCATCAGACATCCAGTTTTCAGGAATCCCTAAACGAAGAACACCGGGAGAACTGAACTTAGATTGAGCATGGGTCATTACCGCTTTTTCTTCCAAAATCATGCGTGCCAAAGCATCTTCCACACGCTTCTCTATAGGTTGATTATTATCCAAATAAATGGGAACCTCTTGCTGCTGTGCAAAACTACATATCGTCCAAAGACCCACTGCTCCTAATATCCATACTTTCATTATATATTACTCAAACTTGGGTTGATGCTCCTTGGGGTAGCTGAAGGTATTATTCATTACCCAACGCCCCTTATAAATTTTAGCACCGTAGATGCTAAATAGTTTCTTACCTTTCTCGTTTATCAGACCATCAGACCACCACTCGGTAGTAGGATACAACATCAGTACCCCGTCGGCACTATTACACACACTCTTCACAGCGTAAAGCGGATAAATCAATTCAGCTTTGTTGTTCTTTATATCATATTGCCACACATTCTCATTAGTAGTAATCCATAACACATCGGTCTTGTCATACACGGGAAAGAGATCATGCCCGCACGATTCGGTGCTGGGTAATTCGAAGATTACGCTTCGATCTTGCAATCTAGGTTCCTTGCGGTTGAAATTGTACTTATAAGTACACAATTTAATCCCTTCGGTGGTGTAAAGCAACTCTCTTTGGAGATCCCATACCACGTTGTGGGCACTAGGAAGCTCGTAAGAGGCAAACCACTTGCCCGTTCCTTTAATAGTATCAGTCATAAATGTACGTAACTTACCATCGGTAGACGATACAGCCACGAGATTTCCATCGGGCAAAATCTCTGCGGAGTGTGGATTTTCACCCACATACGCATAATACATCAATTTACTGTCGGCAATACGTATAAGAGCTACAGCACCACCTGATGCAGTCATCAAGATATACTGATTGTTGAACACTGGCTTAACCTCACTAGGATTGTGAAACCATGTTTGACAATTGGAGGGTACACCGGCCTTCTCCGGATTCCAACTCCATACAGTACGATAAGTGGAAGCATCGAGTATCACAACTGACTTAGAGGCTTGCTCGGCCAGTACAATTGCTTTGTCAGGAAGCGTAAAAGGGGATTGGGAATTTGCTTCGGATTCATCGCTGGAACTACAACAAAGGAACAATATCGCACACATAGCGGCATATAAAATCTTTTCCATTATTCTATTTTCTTTTAAATCTATTAAGTCGGCTTTATACAATTACTTCTTTTCTATAATCAACATACTGTTGGTAACCTTACGGGGTACCCGATCATCGGCCGGTGTATTCAAAATAGGAAAAGTCGGCTTCCCACCATCATTCACTTTTCGGATTATAAGCGTAGTTGACCCTCCTCCGTCAAGGTTGATAGCGTTATAACATCCCACAGCCTTCATCATGGTAGCCAGATGGGGCAAAGTAAGTCCCAACGCAAAGAAAGAGTCTTTTCTACGACCGTCCACCACAAATACATACATAGTCTTTCTATCTTGAGAAAGCCCCACACTAGTACGCGGATGGGTATTCTGCAAATCACCCATCTCTTCGTAAAAATTTTGAACCACCCCATCCTTAACTAATAGCCCATATCCTCCCAACGCATGCAACAGATTGGCTTCGTGAGCCAATGCCTCATCAGCTTGTCCCACGTAGGTCTCACCATTTTTCAGTTGATACAACACCTCATCGTGCCCTTCAAAATATTGCGAATTGATGCACACTCCGTCCTTATAGAAAAGACCCATGACACGACGTGGATTGTCAGCATAATAATCACCATTTACACCAAGCCAAACAGTTTTTCCGTTTGCTTCGGCCGCAAAAGCATGAATCGGGAGAGGCGCACTAGATTCAGGTCCTGTTGCCGGCACATTCTTATCGTCTTTTGTAGCCGGAGTAAAAGTTAGTTCGTTTAAGTCGATTGTAGCCACAAAAATATGCTGAGACTCTCCAAACGTTTTAAAAGCCAATTCATTCAATTTTATTCCATCACGCACTACACTCTCGTTATCTAAAGTCACGTCATTGGCCATACCAGATTCAACCAATTGCCGTCCTATGGCGGTTTGTGGCATAGCCTCTTCAGAATTACTACTAGAACAAGCACAACTAAAAGATAATACCAGTGCTCCCAATATAAGCTTCATTGTTAAGAATTTACTTTTCATAATATTTTTAATTAGGTAAACAAATAAAGAAAGCAATTCTTTATTATGAACTATAGAGAATTGCTTTCTATATTACACTATATTCTATTTATTGGCTTGCCACTCAAATGCACCGATATCAATTCCAGCGTTCGATATACGAGCATCTCCTTGAATATCAAGTAGCAAATTCCAATCTTTTACCACAGAGTTCAAACCGGCATCAACCAACGGAGAGTTCTCTGTGGGCTGATAGTTCTTACCTGCTACATCAGCAAATTGAGGACCATCGGTAGCGGCATTATCCGTATTCAGATTAATACAATTAGAAACTTGAGGAGTATTTCCACCATTATAAATCCATCCGCCTTGAATAGCACAATTCTTAAAAATAGCAGCCTTGTTCTGATCCAAATAGCCACTGTGTAAATCACCTTTAGTATGAATATTACCCCATACCACGCAATTCACCATCTGGCAGGTACCACTACCTAAACGAACACCGGCACTACTACCAGCACTTCTATTGTTTACCACAGTCACATTGTATAGACAAGTGCTTTGTTGAACATTCATTGTAGAAGATGTACTTAATGTTTCGTTATCACGTATCACACAGTTAATCAATGTACACAAGAAATATGCGCCACCAGCATCACGGGCACAAGTATTATTTCTCACCACACAGTTTCTAATCATCCAATATTCATAAGCTATCAAAGCGCCTTCACCTTGTTTTCCCTTAGAGTCTACAAATTCAAAACCATCAACAACACGTGTTGTACCTTCTGTCAATTTATACATGTAAACAGAAGGCCAGACATTAGATGGTGCAGCATGAAGAATAGATTTACGCTTCATGGTACGTTCAGCCACAGTAGTCTCTTTTCCTTCAAAACCGCCGTAGAAATTCACCTTCTTAAACTCGGTCCAATCTTTCAAATAATAGTCACCTGCAGCTACCCACATTTGCATATCACCATAGTGAGCACAGGCTGACAGACCTTCTTCGATAGTGCCAAACGCTCTCTCCCAGCTAGATCCATCACCATTGGCTCCAGCTTTCACATAAACAATCTGACTGTAGAGACGCTGAGTAACATAGAGAGTATCCGATACTTCTACCACATCGCCCTGATTCTTGACAACTACATATCCTGTTCTGTCTTCAAATCCGTCGTTAGGATCCAGTTCGACAGGAATGTTTACATCCTGCACAATATCACCGCTAAACTCAGGAAGTTCACCCACATGAATCCAAGAATGAGAAACCTTACAATCAAATTGTAAATTCAAAGAGACTGGAATGTTTAATTGTGTTCCTTTTTTGCCAGTAATCATATTTTTCTCTGTTTCGGATAAAGAAATAGACAACATCTTTTCCACATTGGTCTGGACAATTGTCAATTTGGTTTCTGTAGTCTTACCCGTGTCGGATAAAATAATACTCTTTCTTATTTCGGTCCCAGTGGTGTTCTTAGCAACTTTAACTTTCAAATGAGTATCGTCTACTTTCTTAAAGGTAAATCCACCAATCTGTTCCTCTTCTACATTCCATTCAAGATCGGTTACTACATCCAAAACAGCTTCACCACCATTAATATTAAAGTAAAGTACCTCCTTAGATAACGTAATCAATGAACCACGACCGTTTTGTTTCACAACAATGCGTTTCGACATTTGATCCATCAAACGAATCTCAATCCAGCCTTCACGCAATGCCATCTCCGGGTTCTCTTCGATTTCAGCCACTATAGAGTCGGGCAACAAAGCTTGCCCACGATAGCGTTTCAGTTTAATCCATGAAGCGGAAGCTTCGGCAAACCATGGATACGAAGAGTGTAAATCAATTACCTGACGAGAAGCGACAGGCCCCATCAACAATTCATCTTGAATTTCAAGAGTTGGTTCAACGCGACGTATCAAATCGGAGTCATCGCACGAAGCTATGAAAGCTACCAAGAACAATCCCAACACCTCCCTAAACCAAGCATGGAATTTCATATTATATGTATTCATACTATTCCGTTTTTTAATTAGTTTTTTCAATAACTTGTAAGCCGTTTATCACCGATCTGGCAGGATTGTCTGAAGGTTGATTCATTACCTCAAATGACACTGAACTGCCCTTTTCTACCCGACGTACCATAGTGGTAGAACCACCGCCATCCATATTGAACGCTTGGTAACAACCAGCACCTTGACAGAGTAACATCATGTCCTCAAGACGCATACCGTTAGAGTATTCGGGCTGACGACCATCAACAACAAATAAATAAACCTTGCGATTGTCAGCAGACACACCTACAAAGGTACGTGGATGGAATTGCATGGCGTTGTCATTTACGGTAAAGTTCTTCACTACCTCACCGTCTTGCACCATTCTTTGCCAACCACCAATAGCATGCACCACCTCTCGCTCTACTAATTTAAACTCTGGAACAGAAGTAATATGTGCCGTACCGTCTTTGAGCATATAGAATACATGATCAGCCTCCCAACCTATTTCAGTCTTGATAGCTACACCGTCTTTGTAGAATAGCCCACCAGGAATCCAAAGATCATTTTTCTTAGAATAGAAGTCGCCATTAGTTCCCAAAATCACTTTGCGTCCGGCTGCTTCAGCTTTCTCGGCCTGTACAGTTACCTGTTGCAGAATTTTACCTACCTCCGGCTTATTATCAGGCGTAGAGGTAACTATGGTCACATTCTTATTTAAATCTACTTCAGCAATAATCATACGGGTAGGTTTAGCGCAATAGGTAAAGATGACATCGGTAATGCGTACCCCATCATACAAGTCGTAAGTTAATTCTTTTTCTACCGACTGAATGTAAGGCACATTATCGGCTATTCCTTGCATAATGGGAAGTGTGGCTCCTTTGTGAAGCTCCAATTTATCTTCACTAGAACAGCTACACAATAACATCATGAGTGACAGCATCAATGCTACTCGAAAATTCTTTGCAATGTATGACATAGTGTATTTCATATTTTCCATCTTTCTTTTCATTTACAGTAATTGACTACTTATTCCCAACCCGGATTCTGAGGAAGTAGATTCGGGTTCAATGATATTTCGTCCAACGGAATGTTGTACAGGTAATTTTTAGCCGTAAAATTCATACTATAAGTAACTCGCTTAGCATAGGGAGTAATAAAACCATCGGCATCGAATCCTACTTGATCTTTAATAGTCTTTATCTCATCGGCAGAGTACAAATTGGGATCCATCTTAGCACCACGACGCACACGGTTAAATACAACCTCGCCTACATTCCAACGACAAACATCGTCCCAACGATAACCTTCGGCAAACAACTCAATGCGACGTTCGCGACGGATTTCACGAATCAAGTTAGCGTTATCACCTTTCACATTAGGATATTTAGCAATCAAATCCGGATCAGCTATCGGATCAGCTTCCAACTTAAAAGTAAATCCTACACGGGCACGAAGCTGATTGATGGTTTTATCCAATTCGGGATCTTTCCCCAACTCAGCACCAGCCTCAGCACGAATCAACAAGACCTCAGCATAACGCATAACAGGAGCGTCAATACCACCTTTGTGATTACCCACATAGTGCTCAGATGCCTTATAGAACTTACATACCGAATATCCAGTACAAGATGCAGCGTAGAAGGTTCGAGTATCCGAGTTGGGAAGAATAGAAAAGATATTAGGAGCCCCACCTTTCAACAGACCGCCAGTAGTACGATATAAAAAACGAGCATATTTACTACCAGATTCGGGCAAACATACTGTTTGTAACAGACGTCCGTCGCGATTCTTCATCTCTGCATTATATCCCATGTTGGGATTGTGGCAACCACAAAGAGAAATGGGTTTTCCTGTGTTAGCACACAAGTATTCCTCAAAACAATCACGGCTCATACCCTGTTCGCTATTAGGAATACTATTAGGCACGTTGTGCCCCATATTGAGGGCAGGGTCATACTCACGAGAGAGAATTACCTCCGAATTATCATTGTAATTATCTTGTATGAAAAGATCGAAATAGCTATCGTCTGTACCCGATGCCTTATACAATTCATAACCATACCCCATCAGCTCTCCAGAAGCTTTGTAAGCCTCTTCGAGGAATTTTACATCGCCCTCTACATTACGATAACGACGCCAAGTACCTTCATAAAGACAGATACGGGCTTTGAGTAATAGAGCGGCATCGCGGCTCACACGATAAACTTTAGTCTTGCGAGGTAAAAACTCAATAGCCTTATTAATGGTAGCCAAAATATTGGTCATCACTAAATCACGAGAATCACGTCCTTTATATAGTTCGGGGTTATCTTTATTCAACGTAGAATCATACCAAGGTACCTCACCAAAAAGACACACCTTATTGAAATAATCAAAAGCTTTGAAAAATAAGATTTCTCCAGCAAATTTCTTTTTATCAATATCCGAAGCGGGAGACTTTTCATAATTTTCAAGAAAAGCATTACAACCTCTCACTGTAGACCAGTCCCAGTCAGCACTACTAGTCATTACAGTGTTTTGACCAAATGTAATACTACTAGCACCAGCTGCTAAAAGATTATCAGACTGATACTCTTGCATAATCATATTGCCAATATTCCAAGACAAAGGATCACCATGTCCCTTGATGAGTTTAGGATAATAAAGATTGCAATATTGCTCTAATGCGGCAGCATTAGAAGTCTCCCAGAAACGATCACTAGAAATTGCGTCACCCGGTTCAGTATCCAAATAATCACATCCGGACAGTGACAAGCACAAAATGCAAATACATGAAAATATATATTTTTTCATAATACCTATCAATTTTTAAAATGTTATATTAATACCGAATGAATAACTTCTCATAAATGCATATTCTTTACCACTGTTCTCGCTAGACAAGCTGTTATCAGTTATTTGATCTACAATATCAGGAGTCATAAATGGGGGCAAACCGGTCTTCTCCCACAAATTCATACCACTTACATAGATACGTACCTGCTCCATTTTCATCTTGGTCAACCAACTCTTGGGTAAAGTATAGCTCAAAGTAATATCTTTCAAGCGGATATATGCCGCATTTTGTAAGTATTTAGTTTGAATCTGCTTACTACGTTTATTGCCATTAGCATTCAAACGAGGATAATAAGCTGTAGGATTTTCATAGGTCCAAATATTGTCGATATGGTATTGGGTTACACAAGAGTTATAGATACCTCTAGAGAATCCCCAAAAGATATCACTACTTGTCCACATATCGCGTTTACCCACCCCTTCGAAAATAGCACGGATATCGAAACCACGCCAACCAATACCTCCTTGCAAATTAAAACGATATCGAGGAGTAGAGTTACCTATCACCTTTTGGTCACCCGGATTGGCCAATGTACGATTACCTTGGTCTATCATGCCATCACCATTTAAGTCTTTGTAGCGAATATCGCCCGGATACCACTTAGAAGAAATGTATTTCTGTACATAGTTCATTTTGGCTGCTTCAAAATCGTCCATAATATAACCATCAGTCACATACCCCCAGATTTCACCCAGTTTCTGTCCTTCATAATACATACCACTAGCCAACGAACCGTTGGGGTTATCGTATTTGGTTATCTCAGCCTGGTAATCGGACAAACCTACGGTAAGCGAATAGTCCATAGGACTTCCCAATACATTCTTAATACGATCTTTCCACGTCAATTCCAACTCCCAGCCAGTGGTACGCATATCAGCAATATTCTCTTTACCACCCGAAGTACCCAATACGGCAGGCAGTGTAACCGAACGTACCATATCTTTGGTATCGCGTACATAGAAATCGAATGTACCCATCAAACGATTGTTGAACAATGACCAGTCCAAACCCAAGTCTTTCGTCACAACCTTCTCCCAAGTCACTACACTAGGCAAAGAAGGAATATTCAACGCATTGACCATTTTACCATCCATCATATAGTTGGTCAACACCTTACCAGAAAGAATAGACATATAGTCATGATAGCCGTTAGTTATCTGATTACCCAAAGCACCTACAGAGGCACGAAGTTTCAAATTGTCTACTACTTTGGAAAGTGGTTCAAAGAATTTTTCTTCCGAAATACGCCAACCAATAGAGGCTGAAGGAAAAAACGCCCAACGATCGTCTTTAGCATACTTAGAAGAGCCGTCATAACGACCATTTACCTCAAGTAGATATTTAGAGCGATAATCATAGTTCAAGCGAAAGAAAGCCCCCTGTACACGCCAGATGTCTGCACCTTCAGCATTCTCTTTATAGTTGATGGCTAAGTCGGAAATAGGCAACTCGTTATCATACAAGTCAGTCATGGTATATGAAGTATTAGCATAAGTCTTCTCCTCTTGGTTATACCCCCCCATTACCGAAATGTTATGAACATCGTTGAACGAAGTTTTATACTCGGCCCATACATTGATAGCATGGTAAATATTGTTCGAGTTATAGTTTTTCACATAATTGGGAGTCTCTACAATCCATTCAGGACCGCCCTCAGGAAAAGTTTGCTTAATTTCTTTACGGTGGAATTTCTGAACAGTAGAATAACGATTCCAAGAGTAATCGCCCTTAATAGATAGTCCTTTCAATGGATGTAAATCGAAACGCCCGATGTACCATTGGTCCCAAGTCTCTTTTTTATTACGTCCGGCTAAAGCCATCTTTCCAATAACGTTATAATTACCACTGTTGAGATACATACCTGCAAAATCACCATTAGGTAAAAAGATAGAGAGTGTAGGAAACATACGATATACCTCATAATACCAAGTTTGAGAACTGCTACCACCATTGTCCATATAAGGTTCATCATTCTTAATATTACTCATACGGGTAGCAAAACTCACGTCCAGCCAACTAGTTAGTTTCGTATCGAAATTGAACGCTAAATTGAAGCGCTTATAAAAGTCATTTCCATAGCGAAAAATACCCGACTGGTCTTTGAAACCAATAGAAGCATAGTAATTGTTACGTTCGGTTCCACCCGAAAGGCTCACATTATGTTGTTGCATGAAAGCCGACTTTTGATAGAACTCAGATAACCAATCGGTGTTGCCCACATAGGCCCATCCCGGGTTGCTAGGACTATAATTTGGATTCTGAATGCCTTCGGTATCGACCAAGATTGCAGGATTGTGTTCTGGATCGGCAATATGTGCATCGAGTTTCTCCATAAATTTTTCGTTAAAGTAATATCCACCCGGAGTATCATACTCGTATGCCTTATTCCACATACGCGCCCATACATCCGAACGGGGCATTTCCGGTAAACGGGCCGGTGAACTCCATGAAAGGTTATTATTATAGGTCACCCGCGTTTTCTGATTACGATTTCCTTTCTTTGTAGTGACAAGCATCACACCGAAGGCAGCACGTGCACCATAAACAGCAGCGGCAGAAGCATCTTTCAACACTGACACACTCTCCACATCTTGAGGATTAATCAATGACAGGTCGGAGATTTCCACTCCATCGACCAAAATCAAAGCATTCCCGCCATTCAAAGAGGTATTTCCGCGAATATTAATCTTGGCTGCTTCGTTTGGTTGACCGCTATTGAAAGTAATATTCAGATTGGGAACCATTCCCTGCAAACCCTGAGCAATATTAGCGATAGGGCGGTTTTCAAGGATTTCACCGGAAGCAGTTGTCACGGCTCCTGTCAGATTCAGCTTTTTCTGTGTACCATATCCTACTACCACGACTTCATTCAAAGACGCCGAACTTTCTTCAAGCATTATTTTCAAAGAATTAGTTTCACCGGATACCCAGACTTTTCTTGTGCTAAAACCTATATAAGAAGCAACAAGTAAGACACGCTTACCATCTCTTATCCGTAACGTAAATCCACCGGACAGATCTGTGGTAACACCATTGGTCGTTCCCTGTACCGTAATATTTACACCCGGCAACGGCTGTCCACTGGCATCAACCACTGTTCCTTTTACAGTATATTCTTTGATTTCTACCGGTACTTCTGCTTTCTTTTCTTCTTTTTGGGGAAGGCGGACAATAATCACTTGTCTCCCTTTTACTGTATATGTCAGTTGTTTAGGGGGTAATATTCTATTCAAAATAGACACAACCGACTCGTTTTGTGCTTTGACTGTTACTTTTTCATTTTTCTGCAAGACATCTTCTTTAAAGAAGAAGACATAATTACTTTTCTTTTCCAGTGTTTTAAACAGGGTTTCCAAAGAGACATTTGTCAGATTTAACGTTACATCCGTGGATTGAAGTAGCATAAACCCGTCTTCTGCCGAGATCTTTGGCAAATGGGACGTTAAAAGAATGCATAAAAGTAAAAATCGAAAACCAATATTGGTTAAATATTTACTTTTATTCCTTGTCTGAGAGTTATTTTTCATATTTTTGTATTGTTAGATTTATAACTTTGCTGAGTTATTTTTAATTCTAATGTGAACCGGATGATATTTCGCAGATATTATCCGGTTTTTTCTGTTTTATTTTAAGGTGGTATGTTTTTCATTTCTTTCTTTTTAAAGGTTATACTTCATTTGAGTTTCTCAAGGCATGATGTATATTAAATCCCCTCGCCTAGTTATATTTAATGGCGTAGTCAATGAGATGGCCTCCAATACTTCGTCAAGTGTACAATTCAAATCAAGACTACCATAATATTTTTCATCTTTCAAACTTCCTGATATTTCTATTTTTGTATCATAATATCTCGACAGTGATTTCAGCACATCAGAAAGTCTCTGTCCATCGAAATTCATAGCATCGTCTTTCCAACAAATATAGTTGTATACGTCCACTTCATTCACTTTTACTGCACCGTTGTCTTTTGAAAGACGTTGATTAGGGAGCAAGCGCTTTTTCTCTTTATTGTCTACTGTCACATCTACACTTCCCTGAACAAGTACCACTGCTGTCTCCGTATCTTTTACATAATCGGTTACATTGAATGATGTTCCCAGCACGGTAACTTCTAAACGATCCGTCTTCACGACAAAAGGGTGCTTAGCATCTTTACGAACGTCCAAATATACTTCTCCTTGTACATTCAACTTTCTATTCTCCAGAAAGTCCGAAGCATAAGATATGCATGAACCGGAATTAATCCACAATAAAGAACCATCCGGAAGGATTATTTTAGAACGCTTCCCATAAGGTACCATTATCTGATTCACCGATATCTTTTCTCCTCTGGAAGCAGCTACCAATTGTTCGTCCACTGTAACTGTACCGTCCTCACCTACCCGGATTTCAGCATTATTCTTGTCCAAACCAACGGCCTGTTTACCATCCAAAATAATCTGTATTTGCCCTGAATGACCTAAAGAGTCTATAATATTGGCTGTAACATCTGTAGTTTTCTGCAAATTGGATTTGGATAGAATATAATAAGTCCCCAAACAGATGAATAGTAAGGCTGCCATACTTGCCACATAAGCCATTACTCTCCGATAAGGTAATGTTTTTTTGTGAAGCTGTACCGGTTGCGAAGATTCATGTTGAAGCCTATCCATCATTCTGGCAAAACTTTGCATCTTATATTCCTCAGATACAGGTCTGCTATCTTCAACCACTTTCATATTTTGAATCACCGCAATAGCCAATTCTATCTTTTCTTCACAACCGGGATGCTGAATCTTATAGGATTTAATATCAAACCCATTATCAGAAAAACCATATCTTGCCCATTGGAAGAAATCATCATCCAACAAAAATTCTTCTATATCTCTAAATGTATATTGAGCCATTTTCTGCCTTATTTTCTATGATGACAAACGAGCAGATGAATTTATACTCATCAGGAGAAAAAAAAATCAAAAAAAGACAGACGGGATAAGTAAAAATGAAAGAAGTATGCTATAACAAGTTACTATACAATTATATAGAAAGCACATTAATAAGAAATAAAATAGTAGCGGATGAAGATTCTTTCCTAATCTTTTCCATAGAACGGAACAATAGATTTCGGGCAGACTGGATATTAATTTTCATTATTTCTGAGATTTCTTCAAAACTCATCTCATGGATAAAGCGAAGATAGATTATTTCTTTCTGACGTCCGGTAAGTCCTTTCAATATATGATGAACCTCATCTGACAGCCCTTGGTCATGCATCCAAGCCAATTGCTCATCAATTGTATAATCCAAATCAAATGCAAAGTCATAATCCGGCAATGATTGAAGTTTCGCATTACGAAGTAATTGATTATAAATCAAATTCTTTAATGCACGAAATAGGAAGGAACGTAACTTTGTATTATCTTCAAGAATTATCTTTTTCTGATAAAGTTTCAGAAACAGGTCTTGAATCAAGTCTTCTACCATCTCATTATCTCCCCCCACTCTACGACCATAAGCTAATAAATCATCAAAGCATAAACAGTACAATTGAGAAAATGCCATTTCATTTCCACCCCAAAATTGTACCCATAAATCTATTATGCGTTTCTGATCATTGAGAGTCATAAACTGAATTTAGTTCTCAAAATTAAACTTCTTAATATATTCATTCAACTAACACGGGACAATATTCGGAAAAAAAAAATAACTATGCAAATATTAAAGAATTAATATCAGTAAACATTATATAGATTAATTGCTACATGGTTTATTTTATGGCTGATTCTAAAATAATGTAATCCACATGTAATAATAATCACCATATTTTCGAAGCAGAATTTATGGTATCCGAACCGTTCTTTGACAATACAGCATATTTTTATACCGCTGCTAGCATACTCAATTTTAATCCTAATTCTAAGAATCCTTTTGTTTTCCTATTTCTCATCAGGAGCTACTCGAGAAAAGGAAATTAGAGAGAGGTGGAGGGAAAACAAATGGGGATGAGTAGGATTTACGTTATATATCAGCACTTTACGCAAGGGAAACAAAGTGCAGAGAATGTGAATTTGAGCAGAAGTTCTGTTATCAGATTGTTAATCTATTTTCCTGAATGGTAATGAGGTAGGAGAAAATAACTGATAGAAGAGTATTCGGCGACTCATTTTTCTGTCATTGCAGTGCTTATTCTTTGTAATACAATGTTTTGCATAGTGAAGATCTGTTCAACAACAGGTAACTTTGTCCATAAAAAGAGGCATATGCAAACAAGCAAATTCAAGGTGTTACTCTACCTGAAAAAGAGCAAATTGTACAAATCGAAACAAGCTCCGATAATGAAATGAGTAACATATGAGCAAACAATTGCCCAATTTAGTTACAAGTTCTCGTGCGATCCTAAGTTGTGGAACGCTCAAAAAAACAAACTGAACAGCGAGAACCGAAAGGCGATGGCAACGAATGGCAAGTTGAAACGCTTTCTTCTCTCGGTACAGTCGGCTTATAGAAAACTTTGCGAGCGTAGTGTAGTATTTACGGCATCAGGCATCAAGGAAGGAGCAGTTCCATTTCATCCTCTTTCCGTCCTCACGGCAAATCGTTAGAAGTTCCACCTTCACCACCTAACGGAACTGTCAAGACATTCATCATGCCGATAAACAGAGCCACGACATAGTCGGTGAGTGCCTCTTATGATTTGCAGCTCCCCAATAATCGAATTCGTCATCAAACTACTGCATGACATTATCAAGAATGTAGAATTAAATAATCCTTATACAAACAATAAAAGAAACTTCACCACATCCCTATTATCCTTTGCTGAGTTTGCCTATGCACATCTACTGGGATGTTCCTAAGTGGGACGCGCTACTGGGACAGTTTCTTGGTGGGACGACAGGGATAAGATCCATTCACCCTTCTTTAATCTGTCTATGCCTAATCTTTACCCTTTCCTTCAAAAAAGTCCGTTTCGCCGTTCAAATCCCTCGAAAGCTTGATATATGTATGAAAACAAATATAATATTATCTGGTAAGCCTACACTCTATTTTCCCTATTAATATCTTATTATATTTCAACTTCTTACCTGCAAAAATAGTCCGTGTCCTACGGATTGCCCAAGGCAGCCCTGCGGGCTGGTTGGCAAGCAAAAAATCATCCTCGCTACGCTCCGGTATTTTTTCCTGCCAAGCCTTGCACAATCCCGGACACGAACAACCCGGCAAGTAAGAAATCGAAATACTGGCTCCACGGAGCCGGTTATGTCTAATTTTAAATGATTAAAGTATGGCTGAAATGACCGAAATGCAGGTTCACGAAGAACGAGTAATGAACCTCGTAAAAAGTAGCAGTGATAACCCGACAATCACTCCGCTCACAAAAACAAATGCGCACCGTGCAGAATCCATCCGACGGATCGGAACGGACAAAGATGCGGTCGCCTTCCATTTCCGCAAAAAAAGCAAAGGTATGTATATGTATATCCATACCTACACGGAAAACGGTGAAGAAAAGGAAGTACGTGCTTCTGACTTCAAAAACTGGGAAGTAACAAAATTCAAGTATCCCGGCTATCTGGAAGAACTGGAAGAAATCGCCGTCAATGCCTACCGCTGGAATTCCCATGATCCAGAAACAAGGGCTGAAACGGACATTATGGGATATGAAAAGCAACTCCATGAAGACCTGAAGAAAATACCGGAAGCAAAAAAGCAGGATTACATCAATACTTACAAAAGTAAAATATCCGTTTTATTCCACAGCCTCTCACGCTGCGCAAACCCGATGGTAACAGGACGGGGCGGATTCAATTTCCAAAGGAATGAAAAGGCACAAAATGCCTATCAGAACAGATACGACGAATTCCTGAAATGGCGTGAGAAATTTCTGAAAACCATGCAACTGCTCACGGAAAAATACAGGCCCGAAGAAGAAAAACGGGAGGAAACATGGCGCAGGCTGAAACGTGACATTGCAAGCAGCGCAAACACGATCCATGAGATTGATACGGGAAAAGCCAGAGGATACAACCGGGCACTCTTCGTCAGCAGCATCTTCAACAAGGTCAGCACATTTGCCGACCATGGCGACGTGGAAATCGTACAGAAGGCAATCGACTTCATCTCCGAATATAATGCCGGCATAAAGAAGCCTGTCATCACACCACGCCACCGGTTCTTCCAGCTGGCTGAAACAGCCAGTCGCATGCGGGACAAGTTAAAGGAAACCCAAGAGCTGGAAAACAGGGAAGTAACGTTTGAAGGTGGAATCCTCGTTTGGAACTATCAGGAAAGTCGCCTGCAGGTCTTCTTCAACAAAATACCGGAAGAGAGCAAACGCAGGGAACTCAAATCATCCGGTTTCCACTGGTCACCCAGAAACAGGGCATGGCAACGACAACTCAATCCGAATGCGGTGTCTGCGGCAAAGAGAATCTTAAACCTCCAAAATATCTGACCATGAAAAAAGAACATCTGAAATTTGTCATTGACTCCCGTTGTTTCCGAGGAAGCTGCGTCACATCCATGTCGGACGGCATACACTGTGACTACTACGGCAGCACACTGGAGGAACTCAAGAAACAGGAAAACAATCCTTTTCTAGTTGCAGTAACAAGAAACGCCATACACAAGAGGTCGCGCATTCATGACAAGTCATTGTGCCGACCCTTCCGTGAAATTACAGAGGAGAACTATTATAACTGTATGAACGAACTGCCTCCCGTCCGTCTGAAGCACCATTCATTCTTTTTCGGCGAGCCCTACCACGGCAGCCTGTACATGTTCTGTTTCACCATCGGAAAACGTTTTTTCCGGGGACTGCGTCCGGTCATGACACCGCAGGCCGAACTGGAGCGGCAAATGAACGAGCATTACCGCAACATCACATTCAAGGGAAAAGTCACCAAAGGAAAAGCGGAGAGAATTACAAGCAAGGACAAGCAGGAGATCATCACCATTCCCTATTCATTCACCGACAAGGAAAACAGGGAACGTTTCATCTGTAACATGGTAACCGGAGGGAATAATGGTGGGGACACCTGCAAGGCTAGAAAAGACATGGCGAACATACTGATCAGCCTGAGGAAACATCATTTTCTGTATTTCTCCGGATATGGCAGACATGACGACATGGAAACATTGCTGGATGAAGTGGAGGAAAAGAGATACACCATAATAACAAGCGGATGCCTCTTCCAGTTTCCTCCCTGCCGTGATTCCGTCTCATTCACCGGAACCGTCAAGGAAACCGGAGAAAACTTCTTCTACAGGATTTATGACCGGGAACTGTTCCTGCACATTATGCACAGACTCAGAGCCGTCAAAAGAGAGAAAACACCGGCTGAAACAAAAGCAGTCCTCCCTAAATGCAGACGCCATGAATAATACGGAGTCATGGAAAAAATATGTTCCCGAAACGGTCAGCCTGTATCATGTGGACTACCGGGAGAATCTGGACGAACGCGAAGACCTGCAGGAGCAGTGCATCCGGAACAATAACATGGGGAGGCTATATGAAACAGTCATGGAATGTTATGCTGAACAGGAAGCGGAAAGTCTGCTCAAAATACTTGAGGAAATCAAAGAGAAGATGGCAGAAGAGAAAAGGCAGGAAGAATTCGAGGAACACCGTGAAGAGATTACGGACCTCATCTTGAACAGGAGTGATACCGACCCGGCGGAAGAACTCATAAAAAATTCCGCCGCCGTCAACATGTACTACTCTCCCGGTGCGAAAATAGAGGAACGTATCGGAAAAGAATCCAGAGCCATGTCCTGTTACAAGGTCAGGCGCGCCCTGAAACTGAAGAAAGGACAGTTTGACACACTAATTGAAGAACTGGTGGATAATGCCACATACGGTGGTGAACTACGTATTTATTTCAATGCCGGGTTCAATGAACTTGTCACAAACGACAACGGAAAAGATTTCAGAACCATCCGTTTCCACGGGGATGTCATCATAGCCGTCGCCAACAGTTTCAACGGTTCCGGCTACCACATCAGCCTGCCCCTGGACATTACGTTTCCATTCGTCAGGGACAGACTGTTCGTAGACTCACAGGTACGTTATTCCTATGCAACCGAAGTATGCGGAATGTGCAGGGACTGGTGCGACTCCACCAGCTGGGAAACTGAATACAAAACCGTCAGGAATACAGGCAGGAACAGACAGAAGGAAAAAACATTATCAACCAATTAAAACGGAATATCATGAAAATCATGTGCAAACAGGAGTACTACAACCAGGTAGTACAGTATGCGGAATCAATCAAGGACACTTCACTGCAGAACTGCATGGAACGTCTTGAAGCATGGGAAAAGAATCCGGACCGCCCGTGTGAGATAGAGCTCTACCACGACTGGGCGCCCTATTCGTTCGGGTTCACCCAAAGGTACCCGGACGGCAGCAGAGGGATTGTCGGAGGGCTGCTCTATCACGGTTCACCGGATGAATCGTTTGCCGTACAGTTGACTCCCTTCAAAGGATGGCAGATACACACTTAAAGTTTCCGGAACATGGAAGAATGGATGCAGTATGCCAGGGACATGGCAAAAGCGGAAAAAGAGCTGGAGATCGAGCTGTGGGTGATCATCTCCTTTTACAGGACTACGGAGCAGGGCGGTAAAGTCCTGCTATTCCGATATGACCTGCCACGAAAAGTGGCGGACAAATATGACTGGGTCGTCCGGTGGAGAATGGCAAGACTGACCTGCCAATATCCCAAAGGGAATGTTACACACACTTACTGCCTGTATGACAGGCACAGCGGTGAAGACTATTCATTCGGCTCCTGCCTCTCCTCGCTGGCAGCAGCCAAGGCACAGGTCACCAGGATGGAACGGAGGATAAGGGAATACACCGCATGGCAAAAGCAGAACAACCTCTTTTTTGACGAACAGACGGACGAAATGCTCCAAAAGGCTGTCGCCAAGCTCAAAATAAAAAAAGAAAATGTACAGGAGGCAGAAAGAAGGCTGCAAAAGAAAGCCGAAAAGCACCAACGGGAAATGCGGAAATAGCAAAACGGATTACGCATTTCCATTTCTTGCCGCAAAGATAGCCGTTTGCCGGACTGAATGCGCAAGGCAGCCCTGCGGGCAGGTTGACAGGAAAAAATCATCCTCGCTACGCTCCGGTATTTTTTTCCGTCAAGCCTTGCCGCAATCCCCGGCAAACGGACAACGCATCCAACAAGAAATAAAAATGCCCGTCTCACGACAGGCTCATGTATAACTAAAAAATGATCGGCTATGATTACGGATGAAAGAACCCGAAACAGACTGTATGCGGATACGGAAACGACACTTTTCACACTGGAAGACAAACCAGGGGCAATATTACGGATAATGGAAATCATAAGGGACACCCCCGAATATGTGCAACTTTCGCCCCTTCTTCCGGCATACGCGGAAGAAGACCGGCAGGCAGAATGGTGGAGGAGCAAAGAACCGGATTTCCTGCTGGCGGAACTGCTGCATGTACTTGAACTCTACACACCGGAAGGATTCATACTGGGACCGATAACCGGGAGAACGCATGCTTTCGGATATACAAACCCGGAATATGAAAAAAATCTGATCTACAGGATAGAGATCGAGCTTGACTGGGGATATGTGTACGGGAAAAAGAACGAATACAGAAAGAAAAGGAAACTTTATGAGGAAATTGCGGAAATATTCACCACGGACGGATATACGGCAGAGATGGAGAAAAGAGGAAAAGGATGCCGGATAACCAGAGGGAATACAAGGCTTCATTCACATTACGAATGGATAACCGGACAGTGTGAGGCCACACACCTGACCGGAACGCTTATCCGGTTACTCAGGGAAAGCAGGAGATTCCATCTGATTAGGTGCACCCTGCTTGATTTCATATTCAGTTTCACGCAGGAAGAGGAGCTGGAATTTTACCGGCAGCAAAACGAAACAAGCATATACTACCGGATATTCGACCTTTTCAGAAGGAAACCGTGGACTGTTACCGAAAATCTCATGACGGTGGCTTCAGAAATCAACATACCGACTCAAAAATATCCGGAAGGGCCCGACCGGGACTTCCCCGCTTACAAATATGTCAGGGAAGCCTATCAAAAACTCATAGACAAGGGATATCTGGAAGAATACACCCGAATCTGGATAAGGGAGGAACTCCTTTGTGCAAGAGCAACCCCGGAAGGAATATCAAAAAACATATTCTATGGAACTCAGCTATAACCGTCTATTACTCATCTTCCTGTGGCAGTACAACCACCACGGGGAGGAAGGGCTGAACCTGCACCTTTTCGAGGAGACCTTCGGAAAGACACAGGGCAGTCATTATTACGACAAATGGATGAACTGTTTCAACCGGGACCTCCGGGACATGATCATCTATTTCAGAGGGGAGGGTGAAAACGGACAGAAGTTCTGTGACATGGTGGCCCGACAAATTGAAGTATACCATAAAAATCGAAAACACTATGGAATTTACTGACCTTTATACAGTGGAAAGCCTGCAATGCTTCAACGGTTTCCATTACCGCGGGTATCGGGTAAACCAAAGTGACACGGACAAGGTAAACCGTCTCATTGCAATAATCCGGCAAGAACGGGAAAAGAATATCGGACCGGCAGCAGGTGACATTATCGAGTATACCTGCCGGAACGGTGACTGGTTTCAATCGGCACACATCGAAGAGATATGCGACGGACATTTCAAGATCTGCCTTTCCGGAAGCATCCCGTTCTGTTATGAAAGCGGGGACGGTGTCGGCTATAACGTCCATGAAGGGATATGGACTTATCCGAAGAGAGCCGCCTTGAAACCGGCAGGCATCAGAGAAAAGCAGTTCAGGACATGGGGACATGCCGGAAAATGCGCCAACGGGGAGGTATACTTCACGGCCTGTGTCCGTGCGTGGCAATATACGGAACCGGAACCCCTGTATGGCAGATATACTACCAGAAACTGGAGCAAATACCACATCAACAGGCAGCCCGACCCGGAACATGACGGCGAGTTCTTCTACATGACCGAAGGATTCACCCTATACTCACGTGAGGAACTGGACAGGCTGACCGGAATCCTTCACGGGAAACTCTTCGACGGGATATACAGCAACTCACTCGTTCTATGGGGATACCACATGAAATGGGAAATACTCACAGAACAGGAATGGAACGAAACAAAAGCCGAAATACACATATCCTTTCTCGGAGAGTCCCCCGTGAAAATAATAACCTGCGATGATACCCATACAATAACCGTCTATAAAAAGAAATAACAATGGCAAAATACGAAACCCCTCCCCCGGTCCGTCCGCTTGAGAAGCTGATAACGGATTTCTCCTACACAAACGGACTCGATCCCGTCAATGTATTCAACGATTTCCTGACCTACATCATCCACGGGTTTTCTCCCGGTGCTCCCCCACTGCAGAGCTGGAAGTACAAACGGCAGCAGAACATGAAATTTATGCAAATGCTCACCGGGTGGGTACGGCTCATGGCAAGCCGGATAAAGGATGATACAAGCTGGTATGACCCTTTCGGGGATTTATATATGGCACTGGTTTCCAAAAGTGCCCAGCAGTCACAGGGACAATTCTTCACTCCGGTACATATCTGCGACCTCATGGTGCTGTGCACCCAAACGGAAGAAAAAAAGACCGGACAGAGGATGGGTGACCCGACCTGCGGAAGCGGAAGGCTGCTGCTGGCCTATCATGCACGGAATCCGGGAAACTACCTCATAGGGGAGGATATCAACCGGACCTGCTGCCTGATGACCGTATGCAATATGCTCATACACGGATGCGTAGGGGAAGTCATCTGCCATGACAGCCTGAATCCCGGAAACTTCGTGGACGGTTGGAAGGTCAATCCCATGCTTGCATGGACAGGCATACCCACGGTAAAAAGAATGAACATGAAGGAATACCGGGCAGGCAGGAATCTTCCAGCATCCCCTTATATCATACGAAAAACGATGCCAGCGGGTGGCAGGAAGCGTAAGGCGGATTCCCCTCCGCCTTTACAGACGTTTTCAAGATGTAATAACGACATAAAATATGATACCAAACCCGATCATCAGCATGAAAAATGATTATATACTATATTTTATAAGCATACCACCGGTATGCTAAATTTATTTATTAACCCATTAAATACAGCAATTATGGAAGTTACAGTAATGCCGGCCGCTGCACCGGTACAGAAGCAGCAGGGATTGAACCAGGTAGTCATAAACAAGGTTCAAAAAATGATCGAAGGAAAGCAGCAGGGTGTCATGGCTACAATCACCCGCCTGCTCGAAGAGGGAAAAATCGCACAGGACTTCATCGCACCTATAGGAGTGAATCTGCGTAATGAGGACCGCCATCCGGTCATCACATTCCAGGCAGAGGAACAGGTACAGATGAACATGCCGGAAGGGAATTTCAACCTGCACGGAAATGCCATCAGCCAGATTTCCGAGAAAATGGGCATCCCGGCAAAATATCTCAGGGAGCTTTCCGCAGGAGACGCCTGGCAGAAACAGCTGTGCGCAACCATTCTCAACGAACATTCGGGATGGACGGGGCGCACACGCGTGCTCATCCGTGCGGTAGGAACGGAAATCAGGGGTGTACTCTCAGACTCGTACCGGCGGCTCAACTCCGTGGACATACTCACCGCATTCATCAGGGAAGCGGCAAACAACGGAGCCGTCGTGTCCGACGCCTATATGAATGACACCAAAGTATGGTGCGAGACGATTCTTCCTACACCGGTTGAAATACCCACCCGTAAAAACGGAACGGTAATCATATTCGCTGGAGCAAGATTCAGCACATCCGATTTCGGAAACGGTTCGGTGGACATGCGCTCGTTCCTGCTCAACGGAGCTTGTCTGAACGGCATGGTACGTGAATCGGTCATGCGGCAGATTCATCTGGGAGGACGCCTGCCGGATACGCTTGCGCTCTCGCAAAGAACTTATGAACTGGATACGAAAACTACCGTATCGGCTGTCAAAGATTTGACTAAAGGACTTTACAGCAAGGATACTATCATGCAAAAAGCCATCGAAATTCAGGGAGCGTCAGAAATAGACGTGGACTTTGACAAGGAGCTTAAATCCCTGGTACAGCGTGGCGCGTTGCTGAAAAACGAAGGACGGGAAGTCGAAAAGCTCCTGATGAACAACAACCCCGACGACGGCATAACAGGAGGGGCAACACTCTGGAAACTGGCACAAGGCATCACCGCCTTTGCACGGGAACAGGAGCCGGAACGCAGCAGGGAGCTGCATGAGATATCCGGGCAACTGATGAACCGGGTGAAAAACAACTGAAATGGAAAAACGACAATCATAGAATGAAAAATCAGCAGAACTTGCCGGACCTTCCATTGTCCGGCAAGCAACTGTAAAACAGAATCATTCACAATGGACAAATTGCCGGACTATAAAAATAGTTGATATGATGAAACGGATGTTTTAACCAAAAGAGCAGATAGAATTGTCGTATTCACCAACTTATTCTAGTTCCCCTATACTCTCTCTGCATCTCCCCATAAACAGTCAACCGTTCTTCCAGTTCCCCTACTTTATTAAATTCAAATTCATCCGTCTATAAATTTACACAGAAACTATTTTTTGTATCTTTGCTTCCCTTTTACAGACATTTATTGAAAGAGAAAACTTATATCAATACTCAAAATGGAAAATAATAATTCGAGCCTGTATGCACAAAAGGCCGTTGAAAGTTTCTATCTGGACCGTCCATACGGTATAAGAATTGATTACTCCAGAAAAGGTTTCGTCCTGTTCAACCGGAAACTGAACCTGCTTGGAATGGACAAATGGAACTCAATTGAGGAATTACCGCTGGAAGAATATGACAACCCGGAAGAAATACCGGTTGAAGGGGTGGATATTCAAAGAAACAGCAGTAAAGTGGATGTATTCTTCTACACGGACAAATCCAGTCCCTACCATAACGGAACACTGGATATGGAGTGTCTCAAAAAATACAACAAATATATCTACCGTCTGTCAGTACTGCTGGGCAGAACCCTATAATAAAAGAGCCGCAAGCAATATGGCATACTGTTCACGGCTCCGGTAACATGTAATCTAAGGTATATAGAAAAGTTCAAACTCCCTCTTCCGCCTTGTCAATCATGGAAGGCGGATTTCCGGCACGGGCGGAAAAGGCGGAAATCGAAAGAACAATAAAAAAGTTTTTCCCATAATCCATTTTTCCGTTTGTGCTTTCAAACAACGCCGAAGGAAAGTCCGGCGTCTTCTTCCGCAATATTCCGATTCAAGTTATCCACATCCCGATGCATACGGCTGTAATCATTCCGACAGACCGCCAGTTCCTCAAACACGATTTGTTTAGGCAAAAGACGGTGACAATAATAGCTGCTGCCAAATGGGACACCTCCCCCTTTGTCAAACTGGATGCGTTTGTCAAACATCAGCAATTGAAGCTCCCTGTCCTTAAACAGCCGGCACGGACCGACACTGTTCAGCCAAAAATTGGACATCAGCAGGGCGAACGGCTTGTCCAGTTGCAGGCAGCGTTCAAAAACGTCCTTTTTTCTACTGAAAGGCGGATTAGATACAATAATATCCCAACAATCCGGCTCATAAGCAAAAAAATCCTGTCCGGTACTTATATGCGAGTATTTTACCTGAAATCCGGCTTCCTGCAGATGAAGCACGAACTCGCTGTGGCACGTGTCAAAAGGGCACCATATGATCTTCCCCTCAGGCAGATACTTGATGATGGGAGCCACTCCGTATCCCGGAGTGTATTTCTCGTCACTGCAGTTCTAGAACATCCTGCTCAATTTACTGGGCACGGACTCCTCCTTCCGTTTTCTCCGCCCCGTCATTCCTGTTATTGAAACTGAAACTCAGCTGCCGGACATCCTGCCAGTTATTTTCAAAGTACAAATCAATCGTTTGTGCCTCATTCGTACTCCTTGAAGTGTAATACAACCGGAACTTCTTCTCACTCAATAAATAGCGGTCATTGGGTTTCAGAACCGTACCGTCTTCCAGCTTCAACAATCCATTCCCGTCAGGCTGGAAATAGCGGAGAGTATAAAGCGTTCCGGAAAAATTGCCCTCTTCGGTAATTTCCAGACGGATTTCCACCGTCTGGCCGCCGGCTATCTTGTCCGCTACGGGCATCGCCTCTACCGTGAACGGATATTCCTGCTGAATATCCAGGTCATCACTACAAAAGGTAAAACAAAACAAGGCGGCTGCCATGCAGCACAATATCATTATCTGATCAAGTATCTTTTTCATTTTTCGTATGGATTTAGTCATTATAAAATGTATTTTATTCCCAAACCATATTGGGTATGGAAGTGCTTTGCGGCACTCCCCCAAAGAACACGTTCACGAAGACGCAGTAACAGGACGACCTTGTCTGAAAGATAAGTTTCCGCTTCCAGTATCACTGCACCGCCATAAATGAACGATTCATGTTTTTTCAGGACGGCACCGTCAAAGAGCAGTCCCTTTCCACCGTTTACAGTTTCATACCCCATCAATCCTGAAGCACCAATATTCAGAAATACATTTTTCCCCGGGTCGGAAAAGAAATTGTAATAGTAGCCGCCTTCCGCAGTATACTGCTCCAAAGGGATACGTGTATTACGGTAAGGATAATACCGCCACATGATTTCAATGCCCGATACCCATTTATTTCCTCCCTTGGCATAGGTAGAAACGGCAAGTCCGAAAGCGAATCCCGTATCATTACGGTCCTTCCCGCAATAAAAACCGTCAACCATATCCGCCATTAGCTGCACACCTTTCATACCCGGCAGGCAGCGTTGGGCCTGCGCCTGCCCCAGAAACAGGGCAAGCATAGCCGCAAGCAACAACACAAATTTTCCGGTCATTCTCATCGTACCTTCAATTCGTTGACGGGTTCAGCACGCACAAGGTCCTCATTATCCACCTCAAACATCTGGTGGCGTCCTCCCTGTTTCTCATACATCTCCACCACCAGTTTCTTGTCCTCCGGTATCGTAAATTTGGGTAACGCGAACACCGTACGTTCCGAGGACTTTCCATCCACACGGGTCACATAGTTGCAGGCACGCAAAGGATAGATCACCTGTTCCTGCATGGCGGTACGTTTCACGATCTTTTTGTCGACAATCTTGAAGGTCACGAAATCCACATCAAACGGGACATTCGTCTCATTCCTTAGCTGTGTATGAAAGTACAGCAGGTCATTATGGGTATAAAGCCCCCTAAGCAGGAACTGGACCCCGAAACGTTTACAGCCGATATGTCTGACCCGCCTTTTGTCCTGCCTGTGCACGGACTTCATAATCAGGCGTACCAGACGCGGGGACTCATTGCCAAGTTCCTGCAAATAGATTTCCATGGCATTGTTCGGACGGTTCACCGTTTCACCGTCATGGATGAAATCGCACATCTCCACGTTCAGCAGGAGCGGTTCATCCGCATACCTGACATTGAACGTGTAAAAATTTCCATCTTCAGTGATCACGCTCATGTTCGTCTCATCCCGGAAATGCTTTTTAGCAGCTTTCACACGGATCACGTTCTCCGCCGCATCCGCCTTTCCGGCTATCAGATTGGTGGACCCCAAGTCCACATACTTGATCGGGGAAGGAAATATCACATGTACCGTTTTATCATAAGTGATTTCCAGCCCGTGCGGGACTATCATCCGGCTAAAGCCGATCTTGCGACTCAGTCCCTCAAAAAAATCCCCGCTACTCAACTGCGCACTGGCAGCCGTCACACCCGTCATCAGGGCAAAAAACATCATCAGAATCTTTTTCATATCCGATTACATCTTGATTGGTTGGTTAATGATTGATTTTCTTTTACTGCTTTTGTGTCTCACTGTTCGGGAGAATGAAGCAACAGCCTGTGTCCTGCTTTCAGAGTGACCTTCACCGTCCGCATCTTTTTAGCGACATATCCCGACACGCCCTGTATCACTCCTTTTCCCAGGTCCGAAGCGATCTGCGCCCCGGCATCCGTAGAGATATTGATACTGCCGTTCATGGAGGTTCCCATATTTGCCGCTATCTCACGTGCCGCATCATACTCCATCGAGTTGGGGACCGGTATTCCCCGCTGGCCGTCCGCATCGTAAACCTCCAGTTCTACAGGAATAACCGTACCTTTATATTCAACCGCCTGAACAAGGATATCAAGCCGTTCACCTTCCATACGGGCTCCGCCGGTCAGGATCGTCCCCTTAGGAATAAACAGGTCATCGACCACCATCGGTTCCAGCAGGCGGATACGTAGCGCCTGACCGTCCGAAACAGTCTGTGTACCGTGTACACAGGCAGGAATGGTATTCCTGTCAGAAGTCAGCACTTTCCCCACAGGAGTATTGAACCCTACATTCCTTTCCCCCGCAAATCCGTTTCCGGATTCCCCGTTGCTCGCGGGTTGTGACAGGGAAGACACCACCTGATGCCGGACCTGTTTTACCGGTTTGACAGCCGTCCGCTGCCTTTTATCCATTGCCGGAGAAGTCGTCGCCGCCTGTTTCCCGTTGTATCGGGCAGCCAGTTCATAGGATTTCTCCATCAGCGCCATTTTCTCTTCCATCGTAGTCTCCTGCGACGGCTTTTTCATCTGCCGTTCATGCTCCAGCTCTTCGATACGTCGGAGCAGTTCATTCCTTTCGGAGTTCTCCGCACGGGTATAAAAATTATCCAGCGTACGGTTCATGTTACGATAGGCACCGGCAGAAGAATGGACAGTATTATGGGAACCTGTAGAGGGGTTATCCGCCTCTTCCACCGGTAATTCCGCCATGCCTTCAGGCAGGTGCACCGTATCCTTACCGGAACTGCCGAACAGCGAAGCCATCTCCTGAAATGCATTTTTACGGTACTTATCCTTTTTCTCCAATTCTTCACGCTCATAAGCGTCCACCTTGTTGCCGTCCATCCTTTGCTGTCCGGGGGAGGGAATATCCGTATTGAATCCCTTCTCTTTCTCCTCCGCCGCCCTCTCCTTCTCCAACGGCGAATAAATCAGCCATAACGAACCTGCAAAGAGCAGGCACATGGCGGGATAAACAATATACCTGGTACGCCTGCGTTTTTCCTCCGGACTCAAAGGTCTGTCAGCAGACAAGCCTAACAGTGTCCTGATTTTCTGAATGTCCATAATCATAATAGTCTTTAAAGTGAATGGTTGTATCTTTCTCCGGCTTTATATCCAAAGGGCGGATATGCTCAATTTGCAATCCCCCGCCCGTTTCTCCGAAACCCAAAAGGGAAGAGAGGAGCATATACAGGCAGCCTGCCATAAACAGGGCAAATGCAACGGCGATGACAGCCAACCGCTGCCCTGTCGTCAGTCTGCGGCAGTATCGGTGTATCAGGATGTCCGCCTGTTTCCACGGGTATTTTCTTCTTCTCATCGGTCGGCACTCCTTAAATCCTTGTTTTCCATAATGGTAAAATGCTCGATAATGAACCCGTTCGGATTGTCATCCGACCTGACAGCATTCTGAAGCCGACACTCCGTCACCAGGCTGCGCTCCGTCACGTTGCTCTCACGGATGATCATCTGCCGGGCATACGTCCTCGCCTTATAGGGATAACTGTTGAAGTCGCAAGACACGCTGTCCACCTGGACAACCTGATTGATGTTACCCGAAATCAGACGGTTGTAATACCCTTTCTCGGCAAGGTCCACATAATAATGGTAGGCACTCTTGTCAGCCAGCAGCAGAGCCCGGTGGATATTGTGCTCGATGGCGTCCTTCTGCGGTGAAAGGCTGAAGAAGAGTTCATGGAAGCGCCTCACATGCTCCCTGGCTTCCGCCGGACGGTTCTGGGAAAGATCCTGCGAGAGCGCAAGCATCAGCGACTTGCCGCCGTCCAGCACATAGATCTTTTCACGCTGCTTCTCGGCAAAACTGTAGGAACTCCACAACGAATAGCCAGTAATGAGCGTGCAGCAGCATACAAAGGCTGCCAGCATCAAGCGGATACGCCTGAAGCTGCTTTCAATATTGGTCAATGACTTGAATTCCATCTGTGAATCGTTTTTGATTGTTTATTTTCCACGTATACGCCCTCCGATATTACCCAGTGCCGCACCGCCGGCACCGGCAGTGAAACCACCGGCTTTAGTCGCCGTACGGTTCAGATTGCGGGAATAGTTGCCGCCACCTCCCGCCTGGACAATCCAGCCGGAAACGGTCGGAACGGTAAAATAACCGACAATCCCGATCAACATGAAAATGATGTACACACAGTTCGAATTGTCCAGTGAATAATCGGGATTTCCCTGCAGTTCGGCAATATCGTTCTGAAGCATGAGCACCTGTATCTTGGCAAGCATGCAACTGAACAAGTCGCTGACAGGAAGCCACAAGTAGACCGATATATATCTTGTGAACCACTGCCCGAGCGTGGACTGCAAGCCGTCCCACACCGAAATGGCGAAGGCTATCGGACCCAGCACGGAAAGTACCACCAGGAAAAAGGTCCTTACCGTATCTATCAGCAACGAAGCGGCTGCAAAAAGCAATTCCAGCAGGCTGCGGAAAGCGTCACGGATACTCTTCTCCAGATTATACATGCCCACTTCCATATACATTCCCAGACGGGTGGCGGCGTCTCCCGGAGACCAGCCGAGCTCGTCCAGCTGGCGGTCAAACTCCTCATCACTGACCAGATAGGCGGTTTCGGGATTGCGCATCATGGCCTCCCTCTCCAGCCGATCTTTCTGCGCCCTGTACTGCTGCATGTCCAGTGTCTGCCCTTCCAGCATCCTGTGGGTCCCCTGCACAATGGGACTTAAAATACTGTTCATCGTTCCCAGCACCAGTGTCGGAAACAGCAGGATACAGATACCCAGCGCAAAAGGGCGAAGCAGCGGATAGACGTCCACCGGCTCGGCACGGGCCATTGACTGCCAGACGCGGAGGGCGACATAAAACAGGGCACCCAGTCCTGCAACGCCCTTCGCCACACCCAGCATGTCCTCGCAAAGAGGCATCATCTCATTGTACAGACTCTCCAGTATCGTATGGAGGCTGGCAAAATCTATCGACAACAGTACCATGGCTACCAGTATCTGGAGGTTTCATCACCATAGAGCCTCATTACGCGGTCCATGTCGTTCCTCTTCCTGGCACGCAGGTAGCTCACGGCGATATTCCTGTTCGTATAATAACTGACAAGGTTCCGGTAACGGCGCATGTCACGGTAACACTCATCCACCACGTCCATGCGGTCCTTGTCCGTCATGGAGAGGGTGCTGACATCGATTACCTGCTTCAGATCCTGCAATACGCCGTTGCTCTCCTCCAGAAGTTTCGTATAACCGGAAGCGATGGCGTCCAGTTCCCTTACCGAGAAATTCTCATCCTTCATCATCCTGCCGAAGCCGGTGACATAGATATCCGACACGTCACCCACCATCAGGATGATTTCACGCACCTTGCGGGCGTCCCTCACCAGGTTGTTCACGGATTTAAGGGCGTCATAGTATTTTTTTGACTGCTCATAGATCTTGACCGTTTCGGAAAAGCTCTGCGCGGTGTTCGTGGCCGTCTTGGAAGTATGCGCAATATTGTCCGACATGTTGATGATACCCTGGGCCAGGTTTCCGGGATCGGTAACCACCCACTGAGCGCTTGACTGTACGGTTGCCAGCAGAAACACCGTACAAACAAGGCTTGCCTTTTTCCATATGCCTCCCGTTCTCATCGTCTGTTTTCATTACGTACATAATCACCGTGAGGGGAAAAAGTCAGCACGTCGGTCGCTTCATTATAGGATACGTCAATGCGGTATCCGGTATTGATGAAAAGGTTGCCGTTCTCCTCGACCAGCAGGTAGGTCCGCGGTTTCAGGACACGTGCCTTTCCGCTGCGGGAAAAGACCGTCACCTTATAGGCTCCGCCTTCCTTGTAGACCAGCACATCAGGCTTACCCTCCACGCTGCTCCACGAACCGCAGAGTCTGTCACAATCCGTTCCGTTTGCTTCCATACAACTTTGCAATACCATGGCGGCCATGCCGACCAGGCATACCGCCAGCCTCACCAATTGTCTGTTTCTCATAACTTCGTTCATTTAGGGGTTGATACTTGTTTTTGTTCTTCTCTTTTCCTTTCAGCCAGCCGCTGGACGGCAAGCTCCAGATTGCCGCCCAGTTCCCGCGTCAGTTCATGGAGTTCCAGCTTCTCGGATTCCTCGGTCGTGTACACGTAGGCTAAGCACCCAGCGCCTTGTCATATTTCTATGGTAGGTTTCCGAGTACTCGCCTCCGAACCGGACTTACAAGTCTCCCTGTATCCGGCTCTCCACTAATTAATTCAGTCTGATTCTTCGGTCGGGGTCTATTTTTGCATGACACTTTGAGCAGACAGCCAAAGTTTTTCGTCTTCGAGCTATCATTTTCTTTTCCCAGTCGGATTTACCTTTCAGGTCTTTAAGTTTGCGAACGTGATGCATTTCGAGTTTATCGGTAGCACCGCATAATTCGCAGACTTGGAGCTTCAGCCTTTCCATAAGGCTGTTACGTCCACCTGTTATGGAAACTGTCCGTGGAATAGTGTCACAGTAAATATTCCCTGCAACCTTTTTGCGTTTGAAACCATCATGATAAAATGATTGGTAAAGTGTCTTACCCTTACTATTTTCATATGCCACTTGGAAAACCTTGTTCTTTTTATATTTCAGAAGTATTTTCTTTACAGATGATTTGTATTTGTTCGCAAATACCTTATACATGCTGTATGACATAATGTGATAGAAAGAATTGATGACATAGCTGTTATTGGCTATTGAGTAGTAATTATAGAACCCTCGGATTTCGGCATTGAACTGACTGACTATTTCCAAGTCATCCAAGTTCAGCATGTACGTTCTGACGATGGATTTCCAAACCTCTTTGCCATTGACGACCACGATTCTTGCGGCTTTATAATCAAAGAGTTTTTTCCGCATCGTTTCAAAATTCAGGTACAATACAGGCTTGTGTCCGAATGCACGAACCGTTTTACCGTACTTATCCTTACGTAAATCGTTACACCTACGTATAAATACGTCATATCCGAGAAATTTCGCCGGTTTCTGCGCATTGGTTATCAGTGTCTTTTCGTCTGACAGTTCCAGTTTAAGAGCTTCATTCAAATAATTCTTAATATCCTCTTTTACTGTTTTGCAGTCTTCAAGATTACCGGTAATTCCAATCAGAAAGTCATCTGCGTATCTCACGTATTTTAACCGTTTGATACTGCTGTCCATTTCATTACGTGCCGGATAGTTGTTCCGTTCTTCTCGTAGCCGCTTAATTTCGGCGGTCATCTGTTTCCTTACCTTTACATCTTTCTCATTCTTTAGTTTCTTTGCCAGTCGGTATCTTCGCTGTTCGTAGAGCTTGTATCGAGCGTCGCCTTTTCTTGTTACCCCTTTATTGAACCGATTGATGTATTCCTTGATGTACTTGTCGAACTTGTCAAGGTAGATGTTAGCCAGTATTGGGCTGATAATCCCGCCTTGCGGAGTTCCACTGTACGTTCTATGAAATACCCAGTCTTCCACATATCCGGCATTCAGGATTTTTCTGATAAGCCGCAAAAATCTCTCGTCGGCGATACGTTCCCGAAGAATATTAATCAGTACGTCATGATTGATATTGTCGAAGAATCCTTTAATATCGCCTTCAATAAACCATTTCACGGCAGTGAATGTCTTTTGTATATCTATAAGAGCAGTATGACAACTTCGTTTGGGACGAAACCCATGTGAAGTATGTTCAAAACTACCTTCATAGATTGCTTCAAGTATCATTCTGACTACTTCCTGTACCAGCTTATCATCAAAAGAGGGTATGCCAAGCGGACGTTTTTTCCCGTTTTTCTTAGGTATGTACGTCCTTTTGGACGGATTAGGCTGATAAGTCTCATTTTTAAGACTGCCAATCAGTTGTTCAACTCGGTCAATGCTCATTCCGTCAATGGTTTTTCCATCGGCTCCTGCCGTCATGTTGCCTGTCTTGCTGTAAATATTCTGATAGGCTACATAAAACATTTCCTCGTTAAACAGCACTCTATACAGCCGCTCAAACTTATAGTTCAAGTTACCGCTGTGTTTACTCAGACTGTTCAACACATTTTCTGGATTTCTCATGTCTCTCACATCTTCCTTTAAATTGTTAAACTTAATTAGCTGCTCCCCTTCGCCATGTACAGGGCGTTACCCTGCTCAGACTACTATGGAAGCTCCGTTGCCATGCCGGATATTCAGGGGCAGACCCCATAGCCCTACAACTGGCTTTCCGGTTTAGGCAATCCCCGTTTAGAAATTTGACGACTATTTGGCTCGATAGATTGTCGGATACGACTTTCGTCCTTTACTACTTATGGTAGTTGCCTTGCGGTAAGTTTATGCTACTCCTGCTACGTGTCATCAGTGTAGTACCACAACATAACGGTATAATTCCGAAGAATTATTCAACTGTCTTCCGTCATTGCCCAAGGATACGACTGCTCGGACTATCGTTCAACCAATGCAGGCTTTATCCTCATATCTATCATTTTAACTTGCCATTCGGTCGCAGCCTGACAGTTGGCTGACTTATGGCTTTACCAACGTGCTATGTTCCCTTGTGGGGTTTTCCCCTCCGGTTAGCGGTTGTTAATGGGCATTTTAAACACTTGCCCAGTCGCTTGCCAAAGCGACATTCGTCAAATTCCCTTTACGGGCGCACCGCATACTCCTCCGCGCTGACCTCCGTCGCATAAACGGCGGAGTGTGTTCCGCCCAGCCCGATCCAGACTTCACGGTAGAAAGGTCCGGGACGGTTCGCACGGTTGATGGAAAGGATCTGCCCCCTCTCCTTCTCCGTCAGTCCCAGAAGTTTCTGGATATGTTCGAACTTGTTCATATATTTACGCTGGTCAAGCAGTATCTTGCAGTCCGAGTTGTTGATGATCGCCTCCTTGACAATATCCGAGGAGATGATGTCGTCCACCTCCTGCGTCACTACCACGGCCTCACCGAAATACTTTCTGACGGTTTTAAAGAGATACTTGATGTATTCACTCATGTTGGCGGACATCAGGGCTTTCCAACATTCCTCAATCAATATCATCTTGCGGATTCCCCTGAGCTTTCTCATCTTGGATATAAAGGTTTCCATGATAATAAGCGTAACCACCGGAAGCAGGACCTTGTTGGAGGAGATGTTGTCCAGTTCAAAGACTATGAACCGTTTGTTCGTCAGGTCCAGTTCCTTGTCGGAGTTCAGCAGGAAGTCATAGTCCCCGCCCCTGTAAAACGGTTCCAGCACATTCAGAAAGCCGTCAATATCGAAGTCCTTTTCACGCACCTTCTTTTGCTCGATCATATGGCGGTAGTCATCACGGACAAACTCATAGAAGCCGTTAAAATCCGGCCTGGACGCCCTGTCATCCGTAATCCGGCGGATATAGGCATTCACCGCACCCGACAGGGCCACCTCCTCCGAACGTTTCGGGGCTTCGTCCTCCCGTTTCCACAAAGTCAGAATCAGCGTCTTGATACTCTCACGTTTTTCAACGTCAAACTGTCCGGAATCCGTATAAAAAGGATTAAAAGCTATCGGATTATCCTCCTCATACGTTATATAGATGCCGTCCTCACCGTGCGTACGGTCATGGATCATACGGCACAGTCCCTGGTAACTGTTGCCCGTGTCCACCAGCAGGATATGCGTGCCCTGTTCATAATATTGTCTGACCAGGTGGTTGGTAAAAAAGGATTTGCCGCTACCGCTGGGACCGAGAACAAACTTGTTGCGGTTCGTGATGATACCGCGTTTCATCGGCAGGTCGCTGATGTCAACATGCAGGGGGATGCCGTTCCGGCGGTCAGCCATACGGATGCCGAACGGGCTGGGAGAACTCCGGTAATTGGTTTCAGCCGTAAAGAGACAGACGGCCTGTTCCAGAAAAGTGTAGAACGACTCCTCTGCCGGAAAATCACCCGCATTGCCGGGAATGCCAGCCCAGTAGAGCACCGGGGCATCCACCGTATTGTGCCTCGGCGTGCATTCCATCATGGCAAGCTGGCTGCCGGTATCGTTCTTCACACGTCTGAGTTCCTCCCTGTCTTCAGCCCACGCCGTCACGTTGCAATGGCAGCGGACGGGCAATACGCCCTTCGTATGGGCTTCATCCAGATACATCTCCGTCCACTCCCGGTTTACCGCATTACTCCGGCTGTACTTCGAGAGGGAGAGCATGTTGCGCGAAGTTTTTTCCATTGTACGGAGAATCTCCTGCGCGTCGTCTATAAACACATACTGCGAATAGATATGGTTACAAGGAAGCAACAGGCCGACGGGAGCGGCGAACGAGAGGCGGCAGTCACTGCGGTCGGTGGACATACGCTCATAACGCATATCGGTGGACACCCTGCCGGGAAGGTCCTCCGTATCAGATAGGGTATGCACACACAGCCGCTTGTCACCCACACGCATGCCGCCGGGATTAAGACAGATGTCCTGAAGCACGGCGGTTTCATCCTCCAGCGACAGGGAGAAATATTTCTCCACCAGTCCGGGACGTCCCTCAGTGCCGGTAATCTCGTCCGCCTCCAGCCTGCGCAGGCTGACATGGCCGGAATCGTTCATGATACGCTCGAACTGTTCCACAGCTTCCAGAAACCGGGCCGCCGTGTCCTTGTCAACCATCTCCTTGGGCAGAAGGGAACCGCGGCAGAGGCTGTTGAAGTCACTCCTCTGCCGGCTGCGCTCACGCGTGGTCTTCGTCAGATACAGGTAGCATTTGTGGTTCAGGTACGGGCGCTCGTTGAAATGGCGCTCATAGCTTTTCGACAGGAAGCTCTGTTCACCGTCCCGGAAATCAGGACGGTAGATCTCCTTCGTGAACCAGTCCTGCTTGCAGACAACCGAAAAATCCGGCAGCACTTTGACAGCCTTTACCCAGGACGAGTGGACAGCCTCGTATTCGGCCGCAGTCATAGTAAACAGTTCGGGAAGTTCCACCTCAAAGGCCACGGTCAGGTCGGCGTCCTTGCTGACAATGCAGCCGTTTTCCACAGACAGCAGGGGGAACTTACGTTCAAGCGTTTCAGCTTTCAATACATTTCTCATTTCTTTCTTCTTTTGGTCAGTAATCGGAATAATCTCCTGCGGTGGATCAGATAACGAGGATGGCGTTTCCCCGACAGCAGCTTCATAAGGCCGTGTTCACCATACCGGGCATTCAGGCGGAAGGTCAGCCAGACCAGCAGCGAACCGGACAGGAGTCCGAAAGGAATGCATATCCACTGGTTCACACCGGCTATATAAAGGATGACCACCACAAGCAGCACCGCGACAAGCCCGCCCGCAAAAATAAAAAGGTACTGTGATTTCAGGCCCTTGAACTCCAAAGGATTACCCGCGCCTTTATTTATCTCGTATTCCATAGCCTTTAGAGGAAGAAGGAACGCAGGATAGTGGCGGCCACAATCAAAAATATACAGGCGAAAAACCAGCTGGCTGCCGTCTTGCTGGTATCGGGATCACCGCTTGAAAACTTGCTGTAGGTCTTGATACCCCCGACCAGTCCAAGCACCGCGCCGATGGCATAGCACAGTTTGGTTGCCGGATCGAAATACGAGGTCAGCATGCTCGTGGCTTCGTTAATGCCCGCAAGCCCCTGCCCCTGCGCAAAAGAGCCGGCTGCGAAAAACGCGAAAAGCACTGAAAAAAGGATTCTCTTTCTCATTGTAGAATCGTTTAAGGTGAGACATAAAATTGAATTCGAACGCAAATATAGGAGGGGACAAAAGACCATGATACAAACATTTCATCAGGTGGCAGCAAATGTCAGCAGATGTCATATCTTGCAAAGCACAGACGTCTTTCAGCCCGGTTGAAAGAGAAACAAGTCTGTTAATATCTGCCAGAAAACCATATTGATAAAAGCAATTTAATTCCAGAGCTTGTCAGTTCTCCATTAACAGCATCAAAGCTTATAAGAAGTTCTTTCTTAAACGTAAAACAAAAAGACGTTTACAACAGCCGGTTTTCCATCAAAAGAACAGAAGCGAAGAAATGCCAATGAAACATAATGAAGAAAGGACAATTCCATGTTTTCCGGAATATTATTGCTATCTTCGTGGCAAATAAACTGACAGGACAATGGAAACAGTTCAATATGATTACAAACAGATTCTGCAGCGCATCGTTGCAGAAATCAAAAGTTCAAGAATCCAGGTTGCACGCAAGATAACCAGTGCAACAATGGAATTATATTGGAACATCGGCAAGGAACTGTCCGCACAACATTTGAGCAAAGGATACGGAGCACAGGTAGTGGAAATGCTTGCTTCTGATTTGCAGAAAGAATTTCCCGGAACTACGGGCTTTTCTTCGAGGAACCTCTGGGAAATGAAACGGTTTTATGAACGATATTGCGGGGAAAGCCGGAAACTGCAACAGAGCGTTGCAGTTTTACCTTGGGGACACAACCTGTTGTTAATGAGCAAGTGCAAGAACCCGGAAGAAATATACTTTTACGCGACAAGGAGCACGGAACTGGGCTGGACAAGGGATGTGCTGCTGAATTATATCAAAGCGGACGCTTTCTCAACAAGGGAGGAACAACCCAAATTGCATAATTTCAAGGAAACCCTGCCGGAATGTTTACAGGAACAGGCGGAAGAAATGTTGAAAAGCAGGTATAATCTGGAATTCCTGGGAATCACAAAACCTATACTGGAACTGGAATTGGAAAGAAGGCTCGTGGACAAGATAAAAACATTCCTGCTCGAAATGGGAAAGGGGTTCAGCTTTATCGGAAACCAGTACCGCCTAGTACTGGAGGATAAGGAATATTTTGTGGATATGCTCTTTTTCAACCGCTGTACCCGGTCCCTGATAGCGCTGGAATTAAAAATAGGTTCATTCCAACCTGAATATGTGGGGAAAATGAACTTTTACCTGAACCTGTTGGACAGACAGGTAAAGATGCCGGACGAGAACCCGTCCATCGGTATTATATTGTGTGCGGACAGGAACAATGTGGAAGTGGAAGTGGCCTTGCAAGGCTCAACGGCTCCGATCGGAGTTTCCGAATACAGTTACCTGATTCCACAAAAACAGATCAAAGAGTTAATCAACAACGAATTGTCCGGAAATAAGGAATAGAAGAAAACAGCCGTAAGGAAAATAAAAACGCATCCCGGCATTTGTTCCGGGATGCGTTTTTGGTATACCCGAAAGGTCACAGATATTGCTTCCAACCGTCCGATACAGGTACGACAGATTTTGTTTTCCGCACGGACAGAGGGTTCCCGTTCCCGTCCAGATATTTTCCCATCAGACTGTCAATGACATTCTTATTCTCGACCTGGGAAGAAAAAATCTCAAACAGGTCTGTTTCCCGGATGGTGTGCAGAGTAAGGGCCGCACGGAGAGATTTCTCCTCATCCTTGTCCGCATCATTCAGTTTAAACAATACGTTGCCAGCATTGTCAAGATCATCAGGCGTTACGACCCGTGAAACGGCATCCACTGCCGGATACGTTCCGTCCAGTTCTTCCTGTTCCTCTTTCAGCATTCTCATCTCCTCCAACGGTAATTTACATTCCACTTCTTCCTCAGCGACATCTTCCTCCTCACCTATAAAATCCGCAGCCGTTTCCAACGGCTGGCTCATATAGGGGGCAACGCTCTTTCCTGCATCCTCATCCAGATAGACAAAACAGGTGCTGCCCATAATGCCGGATTCGCCGCCCGGTTCCGACAAGACATTTTCCAGCTCTTTCTCTTTTACGGGAGGTAACTTCGTATACAGCAGGTCACAAATTTCACGTATCTTCTTTTTCTGCCCACATACCTTATATAATATATAACAGGCACAGGCAAGACGTATCGACAAATAAACTATAGTTCCCATTCCACCGGTTTTTGGGTCGCTTCCCGATTATACATTCCGTTAATTATATCCTGATACCTTTTCAGATGGTCCGACAGTACACTGTTCACAAATGTGGGGACAGACATTTCCGGTGCAATGACCGGAAGCACCCTGGCCAGGACCTTATACAGTGAATCATGTATATAAGTCTGTCTTCTGGCTCCAGTCAGTTTCTGTTGCAGGAATTGTTCCCGGTAATCATCAAAGCCGTATGCCCGCGGTGTTTTCTTCCCCGCGAACGGTTTCTTCTCAATGGAGACATCAGGTTTCTTTTCTTTTTCTTCCGACACTCCGGAGGCACCGGCATCTTCTTCCGGCCGTTCATCCTGTTTCCTTATCTTTTCCAAGGCCGTTGTATCTCCGGCTACCATACGCTTGAGCGCGTCCTCGTCCACATTATAGACGGATCTGTTCTTGTTTGCCATAGTCATGTCCGGTTAAAGTCCGAGTATGGTTTCCATTTCAGCGGCAAGCAGATCGAGGTTGCTTCCTTTCAGAGCGGCGGCGGAAGGCGGAAACAGGGTGCTGCGGAATATCTGCCCGTTCAAACCGACATCCTTTTTATAACGCTCCGCAGCCGGAAGGACCGTATTCAATACAGGTAATCCCAAAGAACGGATGATTTCCATATAAGCGTCATACAAGTCCCTGGAGACGCGCTTGTCCATTTTATTCCAGAACATATGGATATCACGCAAGGGGACTCCCTTGTGATGAAGCAGATATTCCCGGATGGACAGGACAAATGACATGCTGCTCTGCATGACCATCCTCTCCTGGGTGATCGGGGTAAAAACATAGTCCATATTGATGATGGACTGGAAAACGCCTGTGGTATTGACCGTTCCGGGAAGGTCCAAAAGGACAAGGTCATATTCGGTATCGGAACGGTCTATAAAACCATAGGCAGTTTCCTTGGCTTGTTCGGGCGTGGAAGCCAGGATATTGTAGGCCTTTCTGCCCGTATCCCCGAACTGCTCCACCAGCAAACTTTGCAGACGAGGGGTCTTTTCCACATTTTTTATGTCCCATTCACGCATAGTCATCATGCTGTGCTGGGGGTAGTCACAATCTACCACAAGCACGTTCTTTGCCTTATGGTAATGGAAATAGCTGGCAAGCAACACGGTTAACGTTGATTTACCGACTCCGCCCTTCTGATTGCTGAGGGCTACAAATAAAGGTTCCTTCTTCATAACTTCATGAAATTAAGGGTTAATGACTTATTTTCTTTTCGCCTGTATCCTTACATCAAGTGACGCCGCACAATACTGTACAGCAGCATGAATACGGCTATGTATCACTGTTTCCATACATGGGCGGTATCGCATCCAACCGGGGTACACAGTACCGTCCCGTCACAGTCTGCACCACATCAATACGACTTCTCTTGTGCCGGACCGATACGATACATGCAGCCTTGCGTCACGCTAAAAACGGAATGTACCTTTGATGCCAAACGTCAATATTCGTTATGCACGACTGTATCTATACAAAAGCTGCCTCATGGCATCGATACGCCTACGTATCATTGCAACGGAACGGTGCCGTATCCATACATGACCAACGTCACATTCAACCGGAATACACAGTATTGTCCCACTACCATAGGCACCGTATTGATAAAGCATTTTTTATACCGTACCGTTCCATCCCTTACTGCATTGCGTCACGCCAAAAGTAGAACGGATTTTTGATACAATAACTAAAATCCGCTTCACCTGACATGACATGTCATCAGATGTCATCACTTGTCACATAAACTTCTATTTCACAATCACTTAATCCGTCATAACTTTGCAAAGTCGGAATAAGACTATGGAGGAAACCATGCTTCATCGGACTACAGCACGCCGTGAACGTCGCGCAGCAATCCGACGAAGGAGGATTCTATGTTCAAACGAACATAGCAAGTTGTGTTTTCGTCCGACAGGAAGTGTCCTGTCCGACGAAAACCACTTGCCCGACCTGACAGTCGGGGTATTTCCTCCAAAGTCGGAAATTCTAATGAGAAAAAGAGTATGGACCCAATACCCAAAAGAATATGAAAGAAGAAGCGAGAGCGAAAACAGGCAGAAAGCCCAAAAGCGATCCGGCGGACTACAAATACAGCTTCCGCCTGAATGCCGGAGAGAACACGAGGTTTGAAAAGCTGGTTACAGCATCAGAAGCAAAAGACAAAACACGTTTCATTAAAAAAGCCATCTTCGGAGGTACAATCAAAGTGGTTAAAATCGACAAGGCGACAATGGATTACTACATCCGCCTTACGGAATTTCACAAACAATTCCAGGCTGTCGGTAACAACTACAATCAGGTCGTACGCGCCATCAAGACCAATTTCGGGGAAAAACGTGCGATGTCGCTACTTTACAAACTGGAGAAAATGACACTTGAACTGATGCTACTGACTAAAAAAACTATAGCGCTAACCGAAGAATACCAAAAGAAATGGTTGCAAAAATAAGTCATGGAGCCAGCCTCTACGGGGCACTGAATTACAACCATGAGAAAGTGGAGAGAGGAACGGCTGAAATACTCTCCGGCAACCGGATGATTTCAGACCGCCTGGGGCTACCAAGCGAGGACATGCGCCTTGCATTACTCTCATTTGAAAATTACCTGCTAGCAAACAGGAACACGGAGAAACCTGTCCTGCACATCGCACTCAGTCCGGCACCGGAGGACAAACTTGATGATAAACAGCTGGCAGAACTGGCACAAATGTACATGCAGAAAATGGGATATGGCAAGCAGCCATACATTACCTACAAACACGGGGATACGTACAATACGCATATTCACATTGTAAGTGTATGTGTGGATGAAGAGGGACGGAAAATCAACGATTCTTTCGAGCACCGCCGTTCCATGACCGCCTGCCGGGAATTGGAAACGGATTTCGGATTGCGCAACAGCGCGGACATGGAAGAGCGGAACCTGAAAGCGGAATTAAAGAAAGTCAATGCATCCGGGGGCGATATACGGTATCAGATAGGAAACACCCTGAAAGCGGTGCTCGGGAGTTACTGCTTCCAGACATTCGGGGAATACAGTGCAGTATTGTCTACCTTTAATATTGAAGCAAGGCAGGTACGGGGAGAATTCAAAGGCCAGCCTTATACCGGTATTATCTACTCGGCAACCGATGATAGCGGGAAAGTGGTCAGCCCGCCTTTCAAGAGTTCACGCTTCGGAAAACGTTTCGGGAACGAACGCCTGAAAAAGAAAATGCTTTCACACACCAGGGATTTCAAGGATGGTAAATGGGCACCGGCTATTCATGCACAGGTGGCTTATGTCATGCGGCACGCACGTTCCCGTGAAGAACTGACAGGGCTATTAAAGAAAGCACGCATTGATGTGATATTCCGGGAAAATGAAAAGGGACGTATCTATGGTGTCACGTTCATCGACCATAACAGGCGGGAAGTATTCAACGGTTCGCGCATGGGCAAGGAGTTTTCTGCTAACATTTACAATGAACTTTTCAAATGGTGGGACGGTATACCTGCCACAGAACGTTCTGCACATACCGGCACCGAACTATGGCAGCATCATTCGCACAAGGCGGAACCGGGAAGCGCATTGGAACAGGCCGCAGGCATATTCTCCATGGAAACCAGTCCGGTAGATTATGAAGAAGAGGCCCTTGCGCGCCGCATGAAGAAAAAGAGGAAAGCGAAACGAAAGTCTCGCGGCGTCTAAAAAGCAGTCATTTATATTAACCCATTTTATACACAATTCTTATGCAACAAGAAGATGATTTGAGAGCACTCGCCAAAATAATGGAATTCGGAAGGGCAGTGAGCATTTTTCTTTTAGTGGTACACGTGTATGTGTATTGTTATCCGAGCATTACCAGTTGGAATTTAAATCTGGAAGTGATAGACAAGATAATTATGAACTTCAACAATACAACCGGTATTTTCAATTGCGTCTTATGGAGCAAACTGGCAGTTACCCTGCTGCTGGCTGTCTCGTGTCTGGGGACAAAAGGCGTCAAGGGCGAGAAGATCACCCGGCATAAAATCTATGCAGCACTCTTCGCAGGATGCATCCTTTTCTTTCTCAACTGGTGGATATTGGATTTGAGCCTGCCCCATACGGCTGTCACCACACTTTATGTCTTCACATTGGTTTCCGGTTATCTTTGCCTGCTGATGGCAGGATTATGGATGAGCCGTTTATACAGACACAACCTGATGGAAGATGTATTCAATCTCGAAAACGAGTCTTTCCAACAGGAAACCCGGTTGATGGAAAATGAATACTCAGTCAACTTGCCGACAAAGTTTCAGTATCAGGGGAGGCTCAATGACGGATGGATTAATGTGGTAAATCCCTTCCGCGCAACCATAGTTTTGGGGACGCCCGGTTCGGGAAAATCATACGCAGTGGTAAATAACTACATACGCCAGATGATTTCAAAGGGATATAGTTGCTATATCTATGATTACAAATTCGATGACCTGTCCGTAATCGCGTATAACACATTGTTAAACAATATGGATAAATATAAGGTAAAGCCCAAATTCTATGTCATTAATTTCGATAACCCGCGTAAATCACATAGATGTAATCCTATCAATCCGGAGTTCATGACGGACATCTCGGATGCATATGAAGCAAGCTACACAATCATGCTGAATTTGAACAAAACGTGGATTGAAAAACAGGGAGATTTTTTTGTGGAATCACCCATCATTCTTCTGGCGGCAATTATCTGGTATTTAAAGATTTACAAAAATGGCATCTATTGCACATTCCCTCATGCAGTGGAACTGCTGAACAAACCGTATTCAGATTTATTTACTATATTAACCTCTTATCCGGAGCTGGAGAACTACCTTTCACCCTTTATGGACGCCTGGAAATCCGGAGCGCAGGACCAGCTCCAGGGACAGATTGCCAGTGCAAAAATCCCGCTCACCAGAATGATTTCTCCACAGCTTTACTGGGCAATGACAGGTAATGATTTTTCCTTAGATATTAACAACCCGAATGAGCCGAAACTGCTGTGCGTAGGCAATAATCCCGACCGGCAGAATATTTATTCGGCAGCCCTGGGATTGTACAACTCCCGCATTGTAAAGCTGATTAATAAAAAAGGACAACTGAAAAGCACGGTAATCATTGACGAATTACCGACTATATATTTCAGGGGACTGGACAATCTGATTGCCACGGCACGAAGCAACAAGGTAGCAGTCTGTCTGGGCTTTCAGGATTTCAGCCAATTAAACCGCGATTATGGTGAAAAAGAATCCAAAGTGGTGCAAAACACTGTGGGCAATATTTTTAGTGGCCAGGTGGTCGGGGAAACCGCCAGGACACTTTCAGAGCGGTTCGGGAAAGTACTCCAGAAGCGGCAGTCCGTATCCATCAACCGTCAGGATGTGTCCACCTCTATCAACACGCAACTCGACTCTCTTATTCCTGCTTCCAAGATAGCAAACCTCTCGCAGGGGACCTTTGTCGGTGCCGTATCGGATAATTTCGGGGAGAAGATAGACCAGAAAATCTTTCATGCGGAGATCATCGTCGACCATGCAAAGGTCAGCGCGGAGGAGAAGGCATATAAGCCGATCCCTGTCATTAATGAATTCAGGGACAGGGAGGGAAACGACATCATGATGCAGCAGATAGGGCGGAACTATGACAGGATCAAGGCGGATGCGCAGGCAATCATCAACATGGAAATGGAACGCATTAAAAAAGACCCGGAACTCTGCAAACGACTGGGACTGGAGAATAAAGATGACCAAAAGAAGAAAAACGGGGAACAGGAATAAATGCGCATTCCCCCTCCATGATTTTGAAAGATGAAACAGACCCCAGAAAACGAGGCCTGTCCTGTATATCATGTTCCCTTATTCACACAATCCCGTATTTCTTCAGCTTGTAATACAGGGCAGTCCGGCTGATGCCGAGTATACGGGCGGCAAGGGTGCGGTTGTTGCCGGTCTGCCCAAGTATCCGAAGTATCTGCTGCTCCTCCTTTTCCGGACGGATAATCATATTTCCCAATTTCACGTCCTGATCCAGATTCAGTTCCTGCGCGGATATCCGCCCCTCCCCGGCAAACACGACGGCACGCCGGACGGTATTCTTCAGCTCACGAATATTCCCTGGCCAGCCGTATTGTCGTAACACGGCAGCCGCTTCCCGGTCGAAGCCCTGAACCGATTTCCCGTATCTCGCGGAAAACTGCTTCAGAAAGAATTCAGCCAACGGAAGGATATCCTCCCCGCATTCGGAGAGCAGGGGAACCCGGATAGTGAACTCGTTCAGCCGGTGGTACAAATCCTCCCGAAAACTCCCTTCCGCTATAGCTTTCTCCAGATCCGCATTGGTGGCGGCGATAAGGCGGACGTCAAAGGGACGTTCCCTGACTGTCCCGACCGGCAAATAACGCTTCTCCTGCAGAACACGAAGCAGTTTCGTCTGATTCACGGGAGCAAGGTTACCGATTTCATCAAGGAACAACGTACCACCTTCGGCAGCCTGAAAAAGTCCCGCCTTGTCACTGTCCGCACCCGTAAACGCCCCCTTACAGTGTCCGAAGAACTCGGATCTGGCAAGATCATCGGAAACAGCACCGCAATCCACGGCAACAAAAGGCTTGTGTCTGCGCAGGCTCCGCTCATGAATCTCAGCAGCAATATGTTCCTTACCCGTACCCGATGCTCCGCGAAGCAAGACGGACATGTCGGAACGGGCCACAGGGCCTATCAGCCGGTACATTTCACGGGCCTTTTCACTTTCACCGCAGTAGAATTCTGTGCTGCCATGCTGCGAACGGCTGAGCTCTTTTTCTATGACTTCCCAAAGCCGGTCCGGTTGTACCGGCTTGCAAAGGTAATTGGAAGCCCCAAGCTGCATGGCTTCCACTGCATTCTCCACCTGACCGTAACTGGTCATGATAAGGAACGGGATGGAATAATGTTTTCCTTTCATCCACTTCAGCAACTCCATACTGCTGCCGTCCGGCAGGCGTAGGTCTGCCAGGACAAGGTCGAACTCTTTAGCCTGAAGTTCCTTACGGGCTGCCGAGAGTGTAGCCACATGCCCGGTTGTCATACCCTTTTTCTTCAACCAGTTACTGATACTGCGGCTGAAGACAACATCATCCTCTATAATCAGTATATTTTTCATTTACTTATTTTATATTCTTCTTTATATTTTCAGCACAGGTAGTTAGTTTCCCTGCTGCTTCCCCTATCTTATAGATACACCTTATCTGTTCTTCCGTCCAGAGTTCCGGATCGGACAGCACAACTGTTTGCAGTTCCTCTATCGGATAATCAAGGCGGACACTTGTCCACAAGGGAAGGTTCTTGTGCAAGATCTCACGGACTGTCTGGCGGTCATCCTTTTCCAACGCCCCATGTAACCTGTCAAGGTCCTTGCGGCTTTCCGAGATAAAGACACCGAGCATCTCATCCTTATTGTCTTCTTCCGAAAGAATCAGAGAGAAATCCGGTTGCCATACCGTCCGTCTTGTCTTTCCGACAATTCGGGAAACGGTTTCCAACAGGTCATTCATCAGGAAAGGCTTACGGACACATCCGGAAAATCCCCGGGAAAGGTACTCTTCTTCCGGATCCATATCGGCAGTCACGGCTATGACCGGAATTGTTCCAGCCCTTTCCATATTGGATGAACGCAACAACTCCAGCAACCCGAAACCGTCCATGTCAGGCATGCGGATATCCGTCAACAACGCGTCATAATCCTCATCCCGCAATTTTGCAACCACCTGCCGGAAATCGGTATAACAGTCACATTCAACCCGGTTTCGCCTGAACATCTCCCGTGTTACGGAAAGTTGTCTCGGGTCATCGTCAAGAAGGAGAATACGCAGTCCTTCCGTTTGATAATCAGACGGAAATTGTAACTCCTCCTTCAAGGAACTACTGTCGGCAGGGTAAAGGGGCAGAGATACGGTAAAACAGCTGCCTTTCCCCGGGTGACTCTCCACCCCGATGGAACCGCCCAGCTGTGAAACAAGCCGGGAAACGATAGCAAGGCCAAGCCCGAAACCTGAAATGCCGCGGGCATTGTCAAGCCTTTCGAACGCATCGAATATCCGTTTCTGCTCCTCATCATTCATCCCCGCTCCCGTATCCTGCACTTTGATACACAGTTCTCCGCTACTGAATGTCGCTTCCAGCCGGACATATCCTTTCCCGGTAAATTTCAGGGCGTTGGAAAGCAGGTTGTTCACAATCTGCTGCAAATGTCCCTTGTCGCAACTGACAACAACGTTCAGACCGGAATACCGGGGAAACAGTTGCAATCCTTTCTTTTGGACGAGCGGCATGTAATTGTTTGCAATCTCCCTGAACAGGGTTTCCAGACAAAAGACGGAGATATTCTCTCGTGCCTGCCCTGTATCAAGCAGATAGAAATTCATCAGCGTGTCAACCAGAGAAAGCATATAGTCCGATGCATGCCGGATATTTTCAGCGTATTCCGCCTGTCCGGCCCTTTCCTTTTCATCGGGCAACAGTTCTGCCGTTGCTCTGATGGTGGCAAGGGGAGAACGCAGGTCATGGGCGATAGTCAGCATCATACACTTCCTGGATTGGAGAAGTTCCGTGTTTTCCCTGTTGGAAGCTTCCAACTGACGCCGGTATCGGTTCCGTCGATTCAACTCCCTATGTATGATAATATAAAGGAGAATAGTCAGCAATGAAATAAAGACGGCAAGGGTGGAAACCGTATAAAAGGACCGGTCTCGTGCCCAAAGGAACTGCATGTAACGTTCTTCAAGGCGCCGGTCCGTTTCCGATTCAAAATCCCTAATGATACCGTACAATCTGCAGTTTAATGCCATATTATTATTGTACAGACGCTCCATTTGTGCCAACAACCTTTCACGCTCAGTCTCCTGCCTGCCGGTCAGTTCCCTGTTCAGAGAATACAGCATACCGGCAGTTGAAATCTGCCGGTCCATTTCCGCTGGATGCAGCCGTTCCCGTTTTTCTTTCTGTTCCAAATAAACGGATTTTCTCTTCTTGCGTTTGAGGAAGGACCAGAAACTTTTCTTCGGAATTTCCTCTTTTACTCCAACAAGCGTTCTGTCATCGCGGGCACGGGATGCAATCATCGGAATTTTCCGGTTTATGATTTCACCAACCGAACGAAAACGACTGAACGTATGCATAACCGTGTCAAGCAACTGCCCCTTTCTCTCCAAAAGCAGGCACAGCGAATCTATACGCACCCGTTGTTCAGATGTATGAACATATTGCTTCAAGGACTGTAATGTGCCGCATACTTCATCTCTCCTTTTCTGGTAAGTACTCCGATCGTTCTCGTCCCACACACTGACCGTCTCTCCATAAGTAGCAAGATCCAACAGACCGGCGTAGGCTTCGCCGGTCAGATGCCAGAAATGAAGAAGTTCCTGTTCATCCTGTTGAAGCATAATACGCTTTGTCTGTTCTTTGCGGAAAAAATAAATGGTAAAAGTGAGCAGGGCAATCAGAGTGATATATCCTACAAATATTTTAAATCTCAGCCACATGATTCGTTTTGTTTTTCTTTCTCCTTTCCTTCTCCTGTTCTACCGACTCAGGAAAAGGAAAGGCAGATAATACCGCTGAACATATCAGGCGCTCATTACCCGCCCATCAATTATACCATTATAATCATTCTGCTTCTAATAATCTATAATAGCATACACAAAAGTTGTCACTACAGCCTGTTTTTTTCATATAATATCCTAAACTTTCGTTTGTTTACAGGACACAATAAAAATATCACATGACAGTGGAATGACCATGGTCACGTTAGCTTGTTCACCAACATCAAAATTTATATTGTTCCTTTTTACAAAACACAATTATCGGCGGACAACCAAGCTGTAGTCTAGTTATCCTGACAAATAACCCTACAATCAACAAGGAACTTGCCGGATCAAAACGGAAGTGTTCCAGCCCTACGCTCCTCCATCTATTGTAATTATATTACCGTCCATATCATATTCCAGTTCCGTTACTTTCAGACTACGAAGCCAGGTTTTCCCACCCGAAGGCACACAATCATGATGAAATAAATACCATTTGTTCTGATATTCAATAATGGCATGATGAGTGGTCCAGCCTACCACTGGCGTAAGGATCACACCTCTGTAAGTGAACGGCCCGTAGGGATTGTCACCCACAGCATAGCACAAACGATGTGTATCTCCCGTAGAATAGGAAAAATAATATTTCCCCTTATATTTGTGCATCCAGGACGCCTCAAAGAAACGACGTCCATTATCCCCCTGGGTTAATGGACGACCTTCTTCATCCAGAATCACAACCGGACGGGGCTTCTCTGCAAATTCCAGCATGTCTCGGCTTAGCCTGGCCACCCGTGCGGGAATGGCTGGTTCGTTGTCAGCCGGAAACGCGGCACTCTCCACAGCCTTGTTATTATGATAACGTTGTAGTTGCCCGCCCCAAAGGCCACCAAAATACATATAGTAATTTCCATCACCGTCATCCAATATGGCGGGATCAATACTGTAACTCCCTCTGATAGGATCAGATTGCGGAATAAACGGACCTTCCGGTTTGTCACTAACTGCCACACCAATATGAAAAATGTCGTTTTTATCCTTCAGTGGAAAATACATGTAATACTTTCCATCCTTCTCAGCCACATCACAATCCCATAACTGGCGGCCTGCCCAGGGAATATCCTCTACCTGCAGGACAATGCCGTGGTCAGTGACTTCTCCATGCATTATGTTGTCAGTAGAGAAGACATGGTAATCTTTCATATTAAAGTGATCGCCATTATCGTTCTCCTCTACGCCGCTTTCCCAATCGTGGCTGGGATAGATGTAAACCCTACCATTAAAGACATGTACGGCCGGATCTGCCATATAATCACCCGGAACCAGGTATCTCATTTCTTTTTTCATATTTAGTCTATATTGCAGATTAAACAGATCATTTTATTTTTTATCAAAGAGCAGTTCTTTCACAAACGGTTTCGGTTCATAGTTACGATCAAAAAGAAGCGGATAATCATGTCGACCACATACCGGAAAGTTGTTTTTCCATGAGTCTTCGTCTGTTACTCCCCATACTGTCACTCTGGATACGAAATTCGAATGTTTCACAAAAAGGTCAAGGAACATTTTCATACGAAAATTCCATGCCTGAGATACCGAATCGGGTAATCCCACTGGATAGGGATTCAATTCTTTTCGATATGCAGCCGTATCCGATACATTGGCCGTCATGCTGATAGTAGGCAGAGCGCTCATGTCCCATTCCGTAACCATCACCTTCACACCGGCTTCGGCAAAAACCTGCATACTTTCTTCAAACTCTTTTATATCAGGATAATCCATGCCGATATGCCCCTGCATACCTATGGCATCAATACGCAGTCCTTTTGTTTTCAAGGAATGTACCAGTTCTACCACTGTATTTCTGCGACCCGCTACATGCATATTATAATCATTATAATAGAGTTCGGCATCCGGATCAGCCTCATGCGCATAACGGAATGCCAACGGGATAAATTCCTTACCCAATATCTCATAAAACTTACTCTTGCGGTAAGAACCGTCTTCCACAATAGCCTCATTCACGACATCCCACCCTTTAATCCGTCCTTTATAACGGCTTACAATTGTCGTAATATGGGCTTTCATACGCTGCTTCAATATTTCGGGAGTGACATTATTGCCCGCATCGTCCACACAAAACCAGGGTGCAAGCTGTGAGTGCCAAATGAGGCAATGCCCGATAACAGCCATTCCGTTCTTTTCACCAAATTCCACAAATTTGTCAGCCTGAGTAAAATCATATCGATTCTCTTCGGGGTGAATCACTTCACATTTCATACAGTTCTCCGCTACCACCGAATTGAAGTGGGTACGGACAATCTGTAAAGCGGCTGTATCCCTCCCAATAATCTGGGCGGTATTCAGGGCTGTTCCAATCAGAAAGCGGTCACCGAAGAGAGACCTCAGTGTAGTTTCCTGATGGTCATTTCCTCCTGCCGTACTGCAAGAAGTCAGCATAGTGATCATCAGCAGTACCAAAATCATTTTTTGTTTCATATCAGTTACTATTCTATTTTTAAATTTTCGTTCTTGTCTCTATTTCTTTATTGATACGTTCAACAGTCATATCGTCCAGTTCATATTTCGAAATGATGAACATGGCCAGCAAAAGCAGCAAAGCGGGAATTACGGCTACCAACCATAAAATACCCTGTTCGGCAAAAGCGGACTGGCTGACGGTATTCTTCTGGTCGAAACCTACATAAGCCAACACCAAACCGGGTACTACACCGCCAAGGGCCATACCCGCCTTATAGAAAATACCCGTCAATGCGTTCACAATGCCCGAAATGCGTTTACCCGTGGTATATTCACCATACGAAATGACTTCAGGAACCAATGCCCACATATAACCTGTAGCTACGATGACACCTGTAGATTTGACAAACTGAGCCACATAAACCAGCCATATCTGATTTTTCAATGATGGTATCATCGAAATGACGTAGAGTAACGCCATTCCAATAATAGCCACCGACAAAAACACAGAAAACATAGCACGTTTTCCTATCCTGCGTTTGATCCACGGTACCAAAGGCATGAATATAAAGGCCGGAATGGAACCAAGAGCCATGAAATTGGCCATCTGGTCGCTCGTTCCGTGTACATTATATAACATATAATAGGATCCTGCCGAATTTCCCACAGCCATCATAGCGAAAGCCGTGATAAAGAAAAAGGCCAGAATACGTAGCGGGCGATTACGACGAAACTCTGTCCAAAGATCGGACACCTGCACATTCTCCGTTTCTTTCGCATCCATTACCACCCGCTCTTTACATTGTGTGAAACAGAAAACCAGCAGCAACAATCCTACAATACCGTAAATAGTCATTGTGGCAAACCATGCATCGGCACTAGCTGCTGTATTCGTCAGTCCGTCAGGTGATAAACAGGCCACCAGTTTAGGAATACCGTAAGCCACAGCCAATCCTCCGGTGTTAGCCAAAAACATACGCACACTGGTCAGTGTCGTGATCTCGTTCGTATCACGGGTCAGTGAGGCATTTAAGGCTCCATAAGGCACATTTATTAAAGTATAGAGCATCGACAACCCCACATAAGTAATATAGGCATAAACCAGACTACCCGAAAATCCATTCCAGAAGCAAAGAATGGCAAATCCGGTAAGAGGAATACCTGCAAGCACCAAATAAGCACGATATTTACCCAGGCGTGGATTATGTTTATCAACAAAAGTACCGACCAGCGGATCCCAAATTACGTCCACTATTCGGACAATGAGAAACATTACAGCTACCGTTTCGGGCTTAAGGCCGTAGACGTTGGTATAAAACAATAGCAGATACATGCATACTGTCTGATAAATCAGATTTTGTGCCAAGTCACCTGAGCCGAAACCTATTCGCTGAAGCCAGGAGAGTTTATGAAAATCCTTTATTTTATCCATTATAACATAAAAAATTAGATTTTGTTAAATTTTACTCAACAATAATTCTATAATTGTCAGTTTCTCATCTACCCAAAAACGATATCAATTCACTGTTTCTACAGAACTTTCTATTATAAAAATCCTTTCTACCATTTTTTGAATAAATCTGTTATCTTAACTTTCATATATGTTAACCACTACTTGAATGGCATATCCATAATTGTTAAAATTTCACTAGCCACAAATATTTTGAAGCAAAGAATCTACCATAATTGTAAATATCCCGGATTCCACACCGTGTTTCTCTACACGATTATAGTAAGTTTATCGTTGTATCCTACCTCAGATATGTCAAGTTCTTCACATCGGGAATCCCCGGTAAGGAAAATCATGCCTCAATCGATAAGCAAAACAAAACCTCCTCGGGGTAATGTAGATACTTGTATGGATGCAGTGACCTTTAATGTTTCAATACGGAAGCTGTGTGGAGTCTGCCCGTCGGCCATCAGCGTGGCTGTACGACCTTCAAGCCCCAACTGCTTCAAGTTCATCTTTAACTCTTGAGCAGATTCTGTACCATTTATCCCAGCCACATACCAAGCATTTCCTTTACGACGAGCCATCACGACATGATGGTCTGGATAACCATTCAAGAGACGAGTTTCGTCCCAAGCGGTAGGGAGTTGGCTTAGCAACTGCTTAACTTCTTTTGGCAATGAACGATAGACAGATGGTCGATCGGGCATATGCTGCAAAGCAGATTCAAAAAGGATAGGCAATGCCAACTCATGGCCATGCGTAGTGAAATGTGGGTGTTGGCTATCACTAAACGTACCTGGAGTATAGTCCATGGGCCCTATTACATTGCGCGTAAAGACCAAGGTACAATTGTGAGCTGCTGCACGGGGTCCTAATCTCTTGGCATTGTTATACCATTCTGCTCCATACACAGCTTCTACTGTCATCAGATGGGGATAAGTGCGTTGCCATCCGCGCGGTACAGTTGCACCATGGAAGGTAATGAGCAAGCGTTGGCGAGCCGCTTCTTCAAGCAAGTCGAGATAATAGTTTACACTCTTGACATCATCTCCTTTGAAAAAGTCTACCTTAATTCCAGCCACCCCTTTTTCCTTCAGCCAAGTCATTTCTTTTCTACGAGCATCGGGCGTATTCAGTTTGTATAGCGGACCTGGAGCGCCTTTCCCTATCCAATTGGTAGATGAATTGTACCATAGTAAAGGGCTCACCTTATGTTCATGGCAATAACGCAAGGCATCGTCAATATTACCGCCATTACCCATGACATCCCATTCCCAATCAATAAGCAGATAGGGCCATTTCATATCCACGGCAAGATCTGCATATTCTTTTACAATTTTGTAATCTTTGGAACCGTGATTATAAGCCCAGTAGATCCATGAGGCAGGTGCGGGGTTTATCCAATCGGTTGATGTCATTTCGGAGGGGTCAGATACATCTGTAACCAAAGTGGACTCCACTATATCAGCCATCGTTCCTGTAATCAGCACACGCCAAGGCGAGGTGTAACCTGCTTTTATTGGCAATGACTTGTCACCATATGTCACCTGATATTGATGGGGCTTAACCTTATTGTTCAAATAGCTGGCAGCATGGTCGCGACGTAACCCAGCTTCCGTAATGAGCACAAACTGTTCCTGGGCTGCTTCAATCAAAGACGGATACCCCCAATCGAACTTTTTTGATTCGTTGGGAAGTGATCCGTCGGTTATCAAGGGATAGAACCGTTCATAACTTGTAGGATCGTAAGTCTGCATCCAGCGTTTAGTTCCTTGAGGAATATTGTAGGTAGTATGTTCGGACAACAGAATTTCAGTTTTTCCTTTGGTAGCATCTATGTGTTGTGGCAATTGATAACGGAAAGCTACTCCGTCGTTATATACACGCAGAGTGAACTGCAACAGTTGCTTCTTGTCGTTTTCAAAGGTGTAGGTTCGTTCTACTCCATGGTTGACACAGTGGCTTCGTTTTCCAGTAATCATCACATAGTCATCGGTTATCTTCCTTTCATCTGAGACCGCTATCAACCAGACGCGTCGCGAGAAATCTCTTTGATTAGTCTTTAAGCCCAAAGAAATGGCAGACATCAACTGAGTAGGTGTTTGTCCTTGATGTGCGAAAGATACAGCTAACGAAGCTATTCCCCACTTTCCTGTTGAAATAGTGGGGATGGAAAGCGAAGCCGTTAATTTTCCATTCGGTGAAGTCAACGTAGTAGCTTCTTGGAGCATCTGGGGAGCATGGATAGGGGTGATAAATGCACGCCCTATAGCCTTGCGATTTTGCTTCAAAATAACCGATACTTTTCCTAACTCTTGCATCTTTCCTAACGTTAGGGAGACAGCAGGCTTGAAGTACACTTCTGTTGATTCATAGGGTTTCAAAGCGGACACTTCAGCAGAACCCAACATTTTTCCACGTCCTTTTCCATCGGTATATTCCACGCAAACGGTGCTGGGTTCTGCCGTTTCAAGACCAAAATTTTCAACTGTAATCCGGCAGTTCCCATCGGCAGTCAAACGAGGAGCACGAGCAGATAGTAAAGGGGAGTGAACCGATGCCTGAGGCAATCGCGCATAGCCATACGCAATGCTTCCGTCTTTCTTCTTTCCTATAAGTTTGAGAACAAAATCGTTGGAAGTAAGTCCATTTCCTTTTCCATCAAAGGTAAGTATCAAATCATTCCCCACCCGTTCGTGTTTCTTGACCAGACATCCTCGTCCATAGTCCACTTCTGTTGGAGCTCCCAGACGGAGCGAAGCAATATCTAAATCGCTGTAAGGAGCGAAATGTTTTTCGGATGATACCTTGACACGAATGTCACGAGACATACGGTCGATTTTTTTATTTCCTTCAACATGGAGCAGAAGACCGGGATTGAGAGGGATGGTTATATTTTTAGAGCTATGGTTATCGCAGGCATCATCAGCAAACTTGAGCGTATCAATTACTGCAAAATTGGCCTGTACAGCACGTCCATATTCATCTTGCAAGACCTTAGGCCGTTCATATTTAAACCAATCTTCTTTTTTTCCATCTGCATGGCGGGCAATGCCCGGCATATACGCTTCTCCTGCATCCGTTGTCCAATCTATACCATTAGCCGAACGAAGGTAGTAAGCTATGCGACCATACCAATCATTTACAATCAAATTATACTGCACACTATCTTTCCAAACGACAGGGTCTTCAAAGCGACCATCTACCTTGGGGTAGACGGATTCATTGCTTACCTGACTGAAATGAAAGCCATCTCGACTCACCCAAATACCACCACCACGGCACACCATCAGAAAAGAGCCATCTGACCTACGCGCAAACGATAGGTTGGATAGTCCTTCTACTATGTTGCGGTCGCGCGAATCGAAAGTGAGTTTTGACTTTTGCCATTTTCCGTTCAAGTTGTCGGTCACATAGCATCCATCGATTACATAGAGTACATAGCGTCCGTCAAGCAAACGATAAACTTCGGGGTTGTGTCCACGACCTATCATATTGCGCAGCTCAAAAGGTCCATACGGAGTATCGCTAACGGTATTGAACACATAAGACCTTGACCATTCCATATGACCGGCAGGTGAGCTTTCAAGCCATCCACAAACCATCAGATGGTATTTCCCATCGTCTGCCTTCACGATGTTTCCACCCCAAAATGACCAAATACGACTTTCTATTCCATTATCTGCCAATCTTAACTTGACCCCTTTAGCCCCCCAACTATCAGCTACTAACCTACTGCCTTGCATAGGCAGAAATCTATCCATAAATCGGGCACCTGGCACCAACTGTTCCCAAGATACAGGACGGGGACGTTCTGTTATTTGTGCTAAGACCGTAGTTGTAATGCCTAAAAATGTAGCCAGCGCTAAAGCCTGTATAAGTTTTTTATTTCCCATCTTATAAAATATAATTATTTCAATTATTTAGGGTTTGCACCATAGAAGTAAAGTGCTCCGTAACTCCAGTTGGGCTTCGGGGTACCGGGGAAATTTGGACGGTCCATGGTCAGCAATACATATTTATAGGGATATCCCTCTGGCAAAGGAACCAAACTGGCCCATACACGTTGCGCGGGTTTCGGCCAATGGGGTTGTAAATCCAAATTCAATTCACCTTTCAACTTAAGGTCTGGATAGGAATGGCAACGCAATTCGCCCAATCCACCCATGAAAACATAAACTTTGCCATCTATGCGTTGCATAGAGGTACCTGTAGAGTTCATCTTAATAGGATCTGCAACGGGGGTAAATATGCCATTCCAAGAATCGCTTTCAAAAGTACCTGATACAATACCATTTTTAAACACACTAGTGAGTAAACGCCATTTCTTCACATCGGTATCATAGAAGATACAAGGATCCTCATTGTGATGTTTCACATGTGTAGGCTCCACCTTGCGGGCTTTCATCACCGAGAATCCACGACGCGGATCACGTTTAGAAGTGCCTATCACTAATCCTGTACCTGAACGTCCATCGCGATTATAGGTGCCACCAAAATCGCAGGCATAGGCACACCATTCTTGCGTTTGACGATTATAGAACAAGTGCGACGCATAGTCATTTCGCAGCAAGCCATCACCATGATCGTACATAATCATACCTTCAAAACGAACATCAAATACCGAAGGATCCACACTCAATACCCCTTGTGCAGACTGGAAAATATCTATACCACGACATGAAAAAGTGAACCACAAGCGGTTATCGTCCATATAAGGGCTAAGGTCTTCATTTGAAATCAAACGGATATCTGCCTGACCGATACCAGATGAAAGATAAGAACGAGCACCACCAACTGCCGAACACCCTTTTAAATTGGAGATAACGTTAAAAGTAGCTTGTGCAGCATCCGTCTTACGACGAAAATCAATCGTCTTACTGAAGTTATTCTTCACAGATACATAACCGATATAATCCGTATGTCCATTTTCTTCAATAAAAGCGCCCCACGAATGTCCATAGAGTTGGGCGCGAAGTTTGAAGGGACCATCTGGCAAATCATCCGTATAGCATTCCTGACGAACCAACTTGCCATCTTCATAGATGCGCAAATACACACCCTCCTTTTGAGTAGAACGATGAGCCACAAGCTGTACACGATCTTGCAAACCCAAACGAGCCAACTCAAAACCCACTTCCACACTGTCAGCCTTAACACCTTTGTCTCCCTTCAACGTTAGTTGATTGATGTCGACCTCATAAGTAGCAAACGGATTGACCGAACCTACATAGAAAGAAACAGGTGTTTGTCCACACTGATTAGAGAGCACCAACTGTCCCTTATTGATAACAGGCTTGAAATTTTTATCACATTCAGCTTCATCCATACCCTTGGTAGAAGGAAGAAAAGCAGGATGCATAGATTCGAAAGCCACGATTTCTGCAGGAACAAACTCTGACAGCGGAATATTATTAGAGAAGATAAAACGGCGCGAAGCCAAACGATGAAATTCCAAGTCAAGTGGATTGAGCTGCGCCCAACCATTCAGAAAGGTTGCGCAGACCAAACCAAGCGTTATAAATATTTTCTTCATAAGATATGTTTTTGAGGTAAAGTTTATAATTCTACACTGGGTTTCCCCATATAGCTATAGTGAGCATTATCGGGATTAACCACAATTTTTTCGAGCACTAACTCGGGGTCTATCATAATGATCTTGAGGGTGTGAACTCCAGCCTCCAATCTATCCATTTGCTGATCCACCCAACGTAAACCATCGAGAATGTCAGAACGACGTGGCTTGCCATATCCGGCTAGTACAAACTTACGGTCCACTTCGGGTAGTGGTTTGAGGTTTTTGGAACGACTTAAACTCTCAGGGGTATATTCCTTGAAAATATTATTCATGTTCTTACGCATGTCTATAATCACCGGTTCACCACCATCAATAGATACAGCCATTCGCAAACCACGAGCGGGATTAATGTCTTGTGTGGGCAGAATACCCAAGGCTAGTTTAAAGTCGGTTGGTTCAGGCAGGAAGAAGTCATACTCCATAGAAGGAAGTTGATCTATCTTCTGCAAACAACCTTTCTTCAATGTGGCACTTGGAGCCAGCACATTATTGATGAGCATGCAACTCTGTTCACGACCAAGTCCTGGAGCTTCCACCCATTGGGCATACTTGCCAGCATGGATGCGGCTATAACCAACAGCCATCATAGAAAACTCGCCACTACCGCCATATAACTTCTGACTATGATCAGGTATTTGGAAATTGAGTGCATCAACCATCACATCCACCACAGCAGAAGAATGACGAATATTGACACAACCCTGATGACGACCAGCAGGCAGTTGCTTCCAGTCTATCGTCACCCGCAGTCGTATTTCGTCTATTCCCTCCACAGACTTCTCTGTATTCACTTTAATCCACGACTCAGAAGGCACAGCCTCTACCTTGCCCTCCAAAACGCCTTTGCCACGATTAAAGACATCAATATAATAGCTGTCACTACCTGCAATGGGTTGGAACAAAGGCAAGGAAGCCGTAGCTACATTGGCAGCGGGATAAGCTTGTTCACTTCCCTCCAAAGCTACACCCATACTTGACCGTGAAGCAGGCTTCACTACCTGGAATGGAGGCAGTTCATTCTTCTTGGGCATAGGCCAGCTGATGTAACCTATGTGGTTATCACTCATCATATACTTCCATTTTCCGTCGGCTACACAGTGGTTATAATAATCACTCATCTTCCTATCTTGTTCAAAAAGCACACAAGCACGTTCATACCAATAATTAGCTTGCAGACGTTGCTGTTTGGCATACAAGTTGTTTTTACCTGCTGCAATATACATTTCTGCCACACCTGCCGCAGCTTTAGCCGGATAGAGAACCAATTGATAATAGGCATCGCGCACTTCTTCAGGGAGTTTATACTCCAAAACCTCCGCTCTGCGCACCAATCGGTGCCATTGCGCCAACTGACGATCACTCTCATTGAAGTTTACATGGCTAAATATCAGCGGATTTTGCACTTCTGCCTTGCGTGTGAGGTGATAGTTGGAATAAGTTGCTACAATATCCGCAATCTCAGCTGCATAGTTTTTACCAAAGATACTTTCTGCCCAAGCCAACGTATAAGAAGCCTCGTCTCCCACTTTTATCGCATCAGGATTCCAAGCATAGCGCATGATGAAATCAATGGGATATTCCTTAGGCTTGAGATCGCCCACGTTAATAATCCAAATACGGTCAATGCCTGATTGATAAGCCAAGTTGAGCTGTTCGCGCAGTTTGGGCACTGTAGTGGTGTTGACCCATCGATCGTTGGCGGGTCCCCCATTCATATCAATGTGATAGTATAACCCCATGCCACCGGGACGTTTGAGTTCCTCCTTCGGACCCGTCCGACGAATCTGCCCCCAATTGTTATCACAGAACAGAAGAGTTACATCTTCGGGCACTGTGAAGCCTGCGTCGTAGTAACGCTGTACTTCTGTGAAGATAGCCCACAATTGAGGAACCTCAGCCGGATTGGTCTGATATACCTCCTCGATAATGGCACGTTGCCCTTTGATGACCTCTTCCAACACTCTCACATTCTCCACATCATCACCTTTACCCATGGGCGAATCACCATCGCCACGCATGCCAATGGTGACAATGTTTTCAAATTTTTTGTTTCGTTCCAGACCTTCGCGAAAGAATTGATCGATGCGTTCCCGGTTATTGGCATAGTCCCATGGACCTACTTCTTTGCGACGCTTGGTATATTCTTTGTGTGCGCGCATCATGGGCTCGTGGTGCGATGTCCCCATCACGATACCATATTCATCTGCTAACACAGGGTTCATGGGATCATCCTCATTGAAAGCATTAGCCCACATGGCTGGCCAAAGATAATTTGCCTTCAGTCTAAGCAGCAGTTCAAACATATGTACGTAAAGCTTGGAATTGAGACCGCCAAACTTCTCGCGTCCCCAGCTGGCAAATGAGGGATGTTCATCATTGATAAAGATGCCACGGTATTTCACTTTCGGAGAAGGCATCACATAACGACCTTCAGTCACATATATTTCTTTTTGTTGTGTTACCGGCACATCTGCCCACCAATACCAGGGAGATACGCCCATCTTCTCGCAAAGATCATAAATACCATAGATGGTACCGCGCTTATCGCTACCTGCAATTACAAGATTGCCATCAATCGTAGTGGTCACAAACGATTCCCATGTGCCTTTGATGTCTTTTACATCCAGCTTCTTTTGGGCAATGAGTTGGTCAATGATGCGACTCTTGCCGATGGTACCCACAATGATACCCTTGCGAGTTCCTGTAAGTCCGTTTGATTGATTGAGCAACCCACTCACATCGACTGAATGGATGAGTTCCGCTTGAGCCGACGAGACCCGTTTTACATCTGCGATTAAATCCGATGCTGCATGTTGTACGCCCCTCCAATCTTGTTCATCTATATAAATAGGTGAAGCTACTCCGTTTTTCACCAATGGCAAAGAAGATGCAGACGAATTAAATACTATATATTGGGGTAACAAATCATACCCATTGCCAGCTCGAATCACTTGGAGCGAAGCCAACACACAAAAACATAAACTAAAAATAATTTTCATTGTTCCATTCATGGTTTTTTCTTTTTTCAATGATGATTTCTTTTTCAGCAAAAATAGAGTATTCCTCACAAAACTTCTTCGACAGAAGATTCATTTATCCGTACTTATATTACATCACACTCAAAATAGAATACAGAAAAGGGGATGGAGAATAGATACAGCAGACATTTACCCTTAGAAGGCTTGCATGAATCAACATTAATATTTATTTTTGCAGCATTAACCTAACGAAAAACTAATATTCCTTATGAAAAAAAATATTCTGTTGTTCATAGTATTATTTTTAGGATTCTGCAACAATACCCTCTATGCACAATTAGCTCGATTATATACAACCGAATCTGAACTGTCCAGCAGTCTGATTACCCAGATCTGCCAAGACCACGAAGGCATGATTTGGATTGCCACCGAAAATGGATTGAACAAATTCGATGGCAACAAAATGACCAGCTATTTCCACCATCGAGGAGATGCCCACTCATTAAGTAATAATTTTGTGAACACCCTATTTGTCGATAGCCAAGGCCACTTGTTCGTAGGCACCCATGCAGGCGTACAGATGTACCTGCCCCAAACCGACAACTTCACCCCCACAACGATTAATAAAGAAACAGGAAAGCCATTCGACCAAAATGTGACAGCCATTGTCGAATTGCCTGATGGAAAACTATTAGCTTCAGGTTATCAAATCGTACAACTTCATATAGAAGGAGACCAGCTATACGAAACCATCTATCAAAACTTGGAAAACATTAAAGGCATCGGACGTATGAGATCAGCCTGCGATGGTACCATCTGGTTCACTCAACGATACAAAGGCATCAATCACTTCAATCCTGCAAACAAAAATAATGTTCAAACCTATTTCTGTGAAAACAACAGTTCTATCGTTTCCACCAACCTCTGTTGTAACAGTCAAGGCACAGCATTCTTCGGAACACAACAACATGGACTATATACCTTCAACACCAAAGCCCAGCAAGTCATTTGCCTCACGCCAAACTTCACTCACCCCATCCATACTATATACCCCAACAATGACGAAGAAATCTACATCGGAACCGATGGTTTCGGATTGAAATGCTACAACACCCGTACACAGAAGATTAGCAGCATCTCTTTAGAATACCCCTTTCTCAACCCCGAGAAACTGAAGATTCATGCCATATTTCGCGATAAGAATGGTTCACTATGGTTAGGCATCTACCAAAAAGGAGTACTGATGGTACCCAGACAAGAACAGAAGTTCAACTACATAGGCTCCAAATCTTACGAAAAGAATCTCATAGGAAACAATGCTATCTCTGCCTTAGCCCAAGATGAACAAGGAAACTATTGGATAGGTACAGATAATGATGGCATTTACCAGCTCAACAACAAACGGCGCACCGTAAATCACCTTGTACCAGGTAATAACAGCAATGTACCCAACATCATTCCTTCGCTCTATCGTTCCTCTACCAACCAAATTTGGTATGGCAGCTTAGGACAAGGCATGGGATGGATAGACCCACGTACCAGCCAATGCCACCCCCTGCGATCAACGCAATATCCAGACCTACACTATCTAGACGTGTATGACTTTGCAGAAGACCGCCATCAAAAACTATGGATAGGCACCCTCGGCAAAGGCCTATTCTGTTACAATTTAAAAACCGGCGACCTACAGCACGATTCATTAGTGAGCCAACAAACCAATGTCTGGATTAACTGTTTACATTATGCTTCCGCCACCGACACCCTCTACATCGGCACTTACAATGGTGCCTATGCCGTACATGCACTAACCCAAAAGATCACAGTCATTTTCCTCCAAAGCATCGTCAATGCTATGACTACCGACCACAAAGGCGACCTTTGGATGGGAACCAATGATGGTCTGTTCCGTCGTGCCCAAGGTCAAACAAAACTTGACACCATCACGATCAACGATGCCCCCAATGGGATGATCATATACTCCATTCGCGAAGACAATAACAACCAACTATGGATGGGAACCAATCAAGGACTCATCTGCCTTAACACACTCACCCTCAAGGCAGACTACTATTATGCAGCAGACGGTCTGCAAGGCAATGAGTTCTGCCGCAACTCTTCGCTCATTGACCAACAAAAACAGCTTTGGTTTGGAGGGATCAATGGTATCACCTACTTCAATCCCGACAATATCATGCACAGCCGCAAGGATTTTAACATTGCACTTAGCAACTTCTATATCTACAACCAGCCTATATCCAGTCATGACTATCGCATCAAGCACAAGGAGAATAACTTCACTTTCGAACTCACAGCCCTCGACTTTGCCATTCCACGCAAGCACATCACTTATCAGTATAGTTTGAACGGTAACCGCTGGATCAGTATGATGAAAGGAGCCTACAAGATTTCTTTCAACAATCTACCCGCCCAACGCTATCATTTGCGTATCCGCGCCCAATATTACGATGTGGAGTCCAATGAACTGAATTTCAACATCATAGTACTTCCCCCTTGGTGGCGTTCTTGGTGGGCTTGGACAATTTATATACTTATCGGATTCATCGTAGTTGGCATCATACTTTGGTTGGGATACAAACGTTATCAATCCAAGCTTGAAATCAAGCGTTATATCCAAGAAGAAAAAGAGAAGGAAGCCAAATTGCAATTTCTCATCAACATCAGCCATGAAATACGAACGCCCATGTCGCTCATAATCAGCCCATTGCAAAAGCTCATAGAGAATGATGAAGATACTTCATTGCGCAAACGGAACTATAGTCTGATGTACAGGAATGCACATCGTATACTCAACCTGGTGAATCAGCTATTAGATGTACGTAAGATTGAGAAAGGACAAATGCACTTGCTATTTAAGCAGACCGAAATGGTATCCTTTATCGAAGATGTTTGTGAGAACTTCATTCAACTATCTACGCGAAAGAACATCAAATTACGTTTTGTCCATTCTGATATCGAGCAATTAAAGCTATGGATTGACCCATCCAATTTCGATAAGATTATCTTCAATTTATTATCCAATGCATTTAAATTCACACCCGAAGGTGGTGAGGTCGTTATTGAGTTGACACAAACCACTCAATCGGCCCAAATCGTGGTTCGCGACACGGGTAAAGGACTGATTGAAGCAGACAAAGAAAAGATTTTCGACCGATTCTTCCAATCCAAACAAGATAGCAATGGAGCAGCCATCGGTACGGGTATCGGTCTAAACCTTACTCGCTCATTAGTCGAGTTGCATCATGGTACTATTCAAGCCGACAACAATGGAGAGCACCAACCGGGATGCCACTTCACTATCACACTTCCCTTAGAATCATCACATTTGGCCGAAGAAGATATGATCACAGAAAAGAGGCCTGAAAACGTTGAAAGCGAAGTCATAAGCGACCAAACGAACGAACGTCTCGCCTCTACATCAGAAACCAGCTACAGCAACGAAGCAAAAGAAGTAGTACGCATAAAAAGCAAAACCAAATACCACGTATTAATTGTGGAAGATGACGAAGAGATTAATGAATACCTTTGTCGTGAATTGGCTGAAGATTTCCACCTCACCTCATGCGGCAATGGCAAAGAAGCTATCGAACTGCTCCACAAGCAGTCATTCAATCTAGTAGTAAGTGACATCATGATGCCCGAAATGGATGGCATAAGCCTTTGCAAGCATATCAAACAGCATTTGCAATTCAATCATATTCCCATTATACTACTCACGGCCAAAACCCGTGAAACAGATAATATCACAGGACTTGCAGTGGGAGCAGATGCCTACATAACCAAACCTTTTAGCCTCAATATACTGCGTAGTACAATATTGAGCCTCATACAGAACAGATTGGCTTTAAAAAACAGTTTTAGCGGTACACAAGAAATAGGAAACAAAGTCGAAAGCCCTACCCTACAAAGTCCAGATGAGAAGTTAATGGAACGCATCATAAAAGTAGTAAACGACAATTTGAGTAACACCGAGATTTCCGTGAAGCAGATTGCCGATGAAATAGGCATCAGCACTGTGCACCTCAATCGTAAGTTGAAAGAGCTCACCAACCAAACCTCCAGTCGCTTTATCCGCAACATCCGTTTGCAGGCTGCCGCACGTTTACTGGCCGAAAAGAAGCACTCCATCGCAGAAGTGAGCGACCTCACCGGTTTCTCAGACCCCAACTACTTCTCCAAGTCATTCAAAGAGCTCTATGGTATGTATCCCACTGCCTATATGAAAGAAAACAATCCTACAGAAACAGATTGATTATAAAAAACAAGCGCCCCCTGCCAGTATTTCACGGCAGAGGGCGCAACGAGAAGAATTGAATTATTTAAACTCCCAATAATCTATGTAAGCATAATTATCTTCACCCTTTATATTATTAAACACAAAATATAAATCATGAACACCCGTGACGCGTGGTATATTAGCCTTGATAGTACGATACTTTCCGCTTTTAGTTTTTTGAGGAATCTGTATTTTTCTCACTAACTTACCATTAAGATCATCCAATCGAATCTCTAATGAAATATTCTTTGATTTTTCTCCGCCAACCAAAGCTCTGAAAGCCGAAGCCCCCTTACTACCAAAGTTCACATTAGCTACTTGGATGAAAGCCCCGTTTTTAGTAGCAACAATAGAGATTCCATCATCATGAGAACATGTCTTAATGCCTTCCGACCAAGCCATAGTCTCAGCTTCCACCCTTCTTAATGGATTGAATGTTCTGATAGGTGAAGGATTTTGGTTTTCCATCCACCAAGGTTCCTCATTAATTGTACCATCAGCATTAAAAGCTATTTCGGCCACACAAACCGAACGACGTTCATGATGCTTATTGGTTATGGCATAGTTTAATTGATAATTAAATCCAAAGAGATAAGTTTTACCATGATAATCAATAATTCCTGGATGATTGCCCGAAGAGCGGCCATCGGGTTTCATGAGATAACCTTTAAACACCCATGGTCCAGTAGGCGTATCACCCATAGCATAGCCAATCCCCTCAGGACAGCAAGTAGAAGCATAAGCCATATAATACTGTTTACCTCTTTTATAAATCCAAGGGCCTTCTTGAAAGTGCACATTACCTCTATTTTCTTTAGTGAGATTCGTATCTTTCGTAATTTCTCCCTTCAAGCTAATCATATCCTCATTAAGTTTAGCATACCACATATTTGGATTTCCCCAATACAAATAAGCTTGCCCGTCATCATCAATAAAGACTGTAGGATCAATGCTATCATATTTTCCACTAATAAGCGGCTTCCCAATAGGATCCTTAAAAGGACCATAAGGAGAATCCCCCACTAACACACCTATGCCACGACCTTGAAGAGGACAATATAAATAAAACTTTCCATTTCGCTCAATACATTGTGGAGCCCATGCTCCATTATCAAAGCCACCCCAACCGGAAATTTCCTTGGCCGCCCAAGTGAAATTATGCAAGTTGGCTACTTTACCATGATCAGTCCAATTCACCATGTCAGTGCTGGTGTAAAGCAGCCATTCCTTCATACGGAAGCCTGCATAACCCTCAGGTGCGTAATCCTCATCATGCGTAGTATATAGAAAAACAGTATCATTATGTACCATTGGTGCAGGGTCAGCCGTAAATTTGGTCTGAATAATCGGCCGTTGAGCACTCACCGACATAGTAACCATAAAAGCGCTTAACGTCAAAACACTTTTTAAAAGTTGATTTTTCATATTTGTTAGATCTATTAATGCGATATGTTTTTCTATTTATTAGCGAGTTCTAATCACCACCTCAAATGGTTTGTCAATACCCTCTACTTGAATTTCCGCATGGATTACACCAGGTTTACGTGTAGATTGCACAGTAAGCAGAGCATGTCCAAAGTAAGATTTTATCTGGTTGGTATAAAATTTATTTAAACGCAGATCACCGCTATCCAAAGCAACCAAACGTCCCTCACCACTCACCTTCACAGTAATCATTCGATTATCAGTCTGCACTTTCACTCCTTTATCATCTATTAATGTCAGATCTATATGACTCAAATCTTGACCATCCGCTTTAATGGTCTGACGATCCGCCTTCAACTTTAAAGTAGCAAGCTTACCTGCGGTTTCAATCTTCCAATAAGCTACCTCCTTGCCTTTGTTAAAGCCCTTCGCTTCGAGCTTTCCGGGCGTGTAGGGGATGTTCCATACAATGGTATTGTTGGTATAATCAGCCGTACGCTCACGCCCCATCAACTTGCCGTTGCGATACAGTTCTACCTCCTCACAGTTGGTGGTGGTAAGTACCTCAATCACAAGACCATTGAATTTATTGGGATAGTTCCAGTGATCAACAATAGCCGGCCACTGCCACAGATCGCGACCATGATCGATGTCGGCAAAAGGATCCTTCACCGCAATGCGCACCATCGGTGTTTTGTTCCACATAGCACGATGGTAGGCCGCACGAGGTTTTTCGTACATACATACATCGAACAAGCCGTTAGGCCAGCCCTTACTAGGCCAACCTGCTTCACCCAAATAGTCCACGCCAGGCCAGATAAAGCCACCGGCAAAGAAGTCGTTTTCGGCAATCAGACTCCATGGATTGAGCGGCGTATAGCTTCGCAAATTGCCCTCGGCACCGCGATAGTAAGGAAGCTCCTCCGAAATAAGGAAGCAACGATTAGGAAATTTCTTGTGATCGCTGATAGCCCGTGCTTCAAGATAGTTATATCCTATGACATCAGTCACCCCTGCAAATGCTTCCTTGTGATTATTTTGGGCAGCAAGGGTAACCTTCCTACTAGGTTCTAGCCGATGCACGAAATCTTGCAGCATGGCAGCACGCTTCACATACTCTTCACCCTCTCTCCAGGCTTCCCCCACCTCATTACCTATGCTCCAAAGAATAATGCAGGGATGGTTACGGTCACGTAATATCATGTTGCCCAAATCCTTCTGCCACCATTCATCGAAATGACGAGTATAGTAATTATCACCGCTCTTCCATTTGTCAAAAGCCTCATCTATGACCAAAAAGCCCATGCGATCACAGAGGTCTAAAAACTCAGTAGAAGGTTGGTTATGACTCATACGCAGAGCGTTGACACCATACTCTTTCAATATTTCCAATCGACGTTCATATGAACGTAAAGGGACAGCTACACCCATGGCACCGGCATCATGATGCAAACACATACCTTTCAGTTTGACTTGCTTCCCATTGAGCAAAAAGCCACGGTTGGGATCGAATGCGATGGCACGTATGCCGAAAGTGCTAGTATAGACATCAGTAGTGCTTCCACCAGCCTTAACCGAAGTTTCTAGCGTGTATAATGTCGGCGACTCCGGAGTCCAAAGTTTAGGTTGAACCAAATCAAGGAGTTGTTTCACATCAAAAGCTTTACCTGCTTCTACCACCACTCTTTGAGATCTACTTTTAGCCAAGACCTTACCTGTAGCATCTTTGACTTTTTGCAAAAGGGTAACGTACTGTTTTTTAGGGCTGCTATTCTTCACAGTAGTTACCACAGCCACTTGCGCTGCCTCAGCGCTCACCTGAGGGGTTGTGATGTAGGTACCATAAGTATCAACATGCACATCCTCAGTCACATCCAACCAAGCATGACGATAGATTCCAGCGCCCGCATACCAACGCGGACGTCCACCTGTAGTATTGACACGAACAGCCATGAAGTTAAGTTCGCCAGGTGCTTTCAGATAAGGAGTAAGGTCGTAAACTATGCTACAGAAACCATATGGGCGATGACCTAAATGATGACCATTGATATAAACATCGCTCTGCATGAAGATACCATCAAACACGATGCTCACTTGCCGTCCACTGGTACTAGCAGGAAGTATAAACTCTTTTTGATACCAGCCAATGCCTTCTGGGAGATAGGCAGTGGCTCCACCCCATTTGGAATCGAAGTCCTGCTTCACATTCCAATCATGAGGTAATTGTACAGACTCTGAATGACTTTTATCAAAAGGGGTAAGAATATATTTCTGACTATCAGTCAGTGAAAAGTTCCAATCGAAATTAAAGTCAATTTTTTGTCGTGTAGCTGGTCTGGCTGCTAAGTGAAGTGCCAAACTCAGCAACAACGTAATCAATACGAAATTTTTCTTCATTATATTACAATTGTTAGTGAATGATTGATTTGATTTGTTCTACAGACAATATCTGTTTAGGATTAAACTGTTTAGAGTTCATATAATTCAGGATACTCCTATACATCTGCTTACCTTCAGGATACTTCATATTATCTTGAAGTGCCATACTACAGACCATCAGTTTACCTTTACCCACTTGAGCTTCAAAAAGTACACCGAGCTTACGGTTGAGCACAAAGTTGTCGATAACTTGCACCATAGGGCGATACTCACGAGGCAATGAAGCCATGTCGATAGGACGACCGTAACGCAACAGACGGAACCACTGCCAATTGCTGTGATATTCTGTAGGGAAGTCTGCAAATACAGGATGTTCATCATCAGTCAAGATTCCCATGGTACCCACATTCCCATATTTCTTGAACATATTATAGTTCCAGAAATCACTCTGAAAAGCCCCATCTACACTGGTAGGAAGCACCTCAGGAGTAGGCAAAATCAAAACCTTCTTACCTTTCTTCAAAGCTTCTTGTGCTTTTGGGTTGAACGAAGTGAAGACCTGTACTTTACCTTCATTAATTTTTGCATCAGCCGGATAAACCCAAATAGAATAAGTATTCTCATACTCAGTACCCTCAATACTAATCGTGATATTCAACTTCTGTGCGTGATTAATTCCATCCAAGGAATAACGAAGGGTAGCGATGTCAAAGACATTACCTTGAGGAATATCTTTCAACCCAAATGAACCTTTATCAATCAGGTTTCCTTGTCCATCCTTAATAGACCAATTCACAGGCTTAGACAAAGATTTTGCACTATAGTTAGCTACTTGCACACGTCCCTCAAATGTGTCGTTGTTCGTAAGCGTAAATTCAGGATAACGCAAAAGAGGTACTACTTCGGAACAGAACTGATGCCATTCCTTTTGAGAAATCACGCCCTTGGGTTTGAAATAGGCATTCAGTACACCCACCAAAGCACAACCTTGGCCCGGGAAGTCCTGTAAATCGAGTAATTGAAAACCACCATAGTCTTTGGTTCGAAGAGCTGACTCAATTTCCTCACGATAGCAGAGAGCAGCCAAAGCGCCCGAAGCTTTAAAATATTTATGGCTCAAATCACCCAAACCCGCTTTATCCAAACGCTTTTGATACTCTATAAAGTTATTCAAGGTGGTTACCCCCGTATAAAGATGAATCTCTGATGTATCTGGATACATCTGATATTGCCCCGTTTCATGACCAATCACAGGAATTGTAGAGTGTGAATTTCCAGCAGAGAAATCATAGTCTGTACCCCGAAGATAGTTGTTCATATGACCAAACTTAGATTGTGGGAAAGAAGCACGGACCTCATAGCCTTCACAGTCCGTGTATACGCCCGCTCCATATCTTCCACCTGTGAGTGTGCTAGACCAGTAATCATCCCCCTCTTGCTGTTGGGGTCTGGTCAGGAAATTGTTACTACCTGCTGCATAAAGTTTACGAGGGTCATGAGCACGAAAACCCGTGATGATTTTTTGCAACTCTTGCCGATCGCCACCTAGTTCATTGCCAATTTCGAACATAACGAACGAGGCGTGGTTACCAAACTGATCAAGCAGTCTTCTGCCCTCTCCTATTAAATAAGTAGTAGTGTTGTCATAAACTTCCAGTTTCTGCTCCACATCTCCCTGAACGACTTTCGCCTTACGACCTACGCTGCCCCAATGAGGAAGTTCAGGGAGCATATAGATACCTACAATGTCGCAAGCAGTGAAGCAAGCTTCCGGTGGGCACCAAGTGTGGCAACGGATGTGGTTGATTCCCCAATCTTTAAGTAATCGTAGAATCTTAACCCATTCATCTACATTCATAGGAGCATAACCTTGGTGAGGAAAGACTTGTCCATCGTGTTTTCCACGCAGAAAGGTTGGAGTCCCATTAATGGTAAACTGTTTACCATTTGTGGCAAATTTACGCATGCCGAAGTTTAGTTGACGATGATCAGCCATCACATCCTCACCGCTCTTAAGCTCACTACTCATCGTCAATTTATAGAGTGCCGGATTCCATTCGCTCCACAAGTGCACATCTTGTCCCATGGGATAAATAAATTCACGCACCGTATCAGTGTTCGACACCCCTTTAACGTGAAAAGTTTTCTCTGGAATCGTATGTTTCTGACTACCTGCATTCCAGAGGTTGGCGCATAAACGAACTGTACCTTCCCACTGTCTGTCAGTCACACCATCAAAGACACATTTCACCTTCACTGTCTTCGTGTCAATATCGGGATAAAGTTGTACTTGATCTACCCAAATATCCTCATAAGCACAGAGTTGAATCTTACCGAGCATACCATTCCAGTTGGTGGCAGTACCATCGTTGGACTGATGGCCTATGGATACAGGCGGCAATAATTTCTTATCATTTCCATTATAAATACGCACAGTCAGTTTATGTTTACCTGGAACCGCCTCATTGGACAGCAAAAATTTCTGTTCACAGATATAAGTGGAGTCACAGCCGATGTATTGTCCATCAAACCAGACCATTGACCCCTTAGCGCGCTCAATTGAGAACATCACACGTTTCCCTCTCCAATTTTCTGGAATAGTCACCTCTTTTTCATACCAAGCATATCCACGGTAGGCATACTTACGCTTCGACTCCGGTCGCCCCTTTTTGGCCTCATCAGTAGTACCTGGAAGCGACATACTATCCCATTGCGAATAGTATTTATACCATTCATTCTGCAATCCTTGATTGTTATAGTCTAAGGCCAATCTCCACTGACCAGACAGGTCAATGTTGTCGCCTCCCGTAGTTGTTTGTGCCTTGCACATCAGACTAAAAGCCAACAAACCACAGCAAACATATAGTTTAAGCTGTTTCATGTTATAGATTTTAATAAATTCTTTAATTTTCATGGTTCTATGCTATTTTTATATTCAGCGTGTACAAAAATATGAAATTCCATCATTAGTGTCGTCTTTATTCCGAGAACATCCATTGTCTCTGATAAATAATGTAGAAAACTTTCTAATTTTATTCGACAATAATTATACCACCCAACGGTTGCAAGGTAACTTTCGCATTGCCACTCTTGTCTATTTTCAGACTTGTCAATTCGGAGGCATAACTGTCAACATTCTCTTTGTCTTCTTGCTTTATGATACGGCGCGGCTTGTCAACATAATACTTTACTATCTTTCCGGCAAGCATCGGGAGATTTACGGTCAAGGTCATGGGATGGTCTGTGCCATTCAGTCCCCCTATATACCAATGTCCATCATGCTTGCGGGCTATGATACAATACTTTGTGGGATATCCGTCAATGAATTGCGTCTCCTGCCAAGTGGTAGGGATATTGCGCGCAAAATCCAGAACATGCTGTGGCATATCTTCAAGGTTATTTGGCATTATAGCGACACAGTTTACGTTAGTCTGGTTGGTGATTGCTGTAGCCAATTCAAAGATATCCGACGTGTATCTCGGATGCCGACTCTTATTGTTCTTGCTGAAACGCTTATTCATAAACACTCCTCCCCAGTCGAAGCTGGCAACAGCATTTCGGCAAAAAGGATGCAGCGTCATATCAAAACCTTCTGAACGTGAAAACCTATTGGTGAAATTCATGTTCTCTGAGGCAAGAGCCGCCTCACTTGCCACAAAATTGGGATAAAGTCTTTCCCAACCTCTTGGAAGAGTGCAGCCATGGAATATAACCTGCAAGCCGTATTCATTGGCATCGCTCAGTATCTCTTCATAAAGCTGCATCGTCTGCTGCTTGTCACCGCCAAAGAAATCAACCTTAATACCTTTCACGCCAATCTTCTGCATCCATTTCATATCACGCTTGCGGGCTATGCAGTTATTCATCACACCGTGTGGACCTTGTGGAGCGTCGTTCACCGCTCCATTGCTGTTATACCAAAGCAGTAGCTCCACATTCTTGCCTTTCGCATATTTTGCCAGACGTTCAATGCCCTCATAGCCAATGCGTGAATCCCATAAAGCGTCAACGAGAATATACTCATATCCCATCACTGATGCAAGGTCGACAAATTTCACCTGATCGTCCCAGTTCATCGAACTGTCTCCCCAAAGAATCCAGCTCCAAGTATATCGTCCTGGTTTATAATCATACTTTGTTTCATAAAGTGGGTCAAGGACATCAAATTGAACCGTTGTCTCAACAATCGGCTTCAGAGAATTTCCCACCGTAATGGTACGCCATGGTGTTGCTGACGGAACAGGTACCGCCGGTGTTACGCTTCCTATTCCATTGTTCTCGCCTTCTTGTGGGAACAGCAGGCTATATCCCGTTTCTTGATTGTAATCACTCAATCGTGAGCCGCAATAATTGCTTGTCACTCCAGTTTCGCTCACCAACGCCCAATAGTTGATATCTCCATCCGGGATGCGAAACAGGCAAGGGAATGTGAATCCTTGCTTACTGTTTGATTTGCGCTGTGCCACAGGAACATCTGCTTCGTAGGTTTCCTCGTAAGATGGTTTTGTTCTAGCAAAACCAACCATTGGTAGGCTCTGCTGGCAGAGGAAACTTGTGGCAGCTTCTGCCAGTCGGAAAGACGTCGTTTCTTTAAGAATGACGGCACTCAGCGGAATACCTTTCTCATTGTTGGGCTTTTGAAGCTCGTAGCGGAAAGCCACGCTATTGTTGGCCACACAGAAAGCGACAGTCATGCAATGTCCATCCTTGTTCTCAAAAATAAGATCCATCTTATTTGATACGTAATGAAATTTATTCTGCTTGGTGTTAATCATATAGTAGTCTTTCACTACATTATCCTCACGCTGTACATCTTTCAATTTCAAGTTTTTCGAGAAATCGGCATAATTGGCAACAAGACCTAAACGGGACTCTGTCAGCACAAACTTTCCGTCGTAACTCACAGAATATACCGGCATACCATTTTTGTTGTTTACACATACGTTCAATCTGCCGTCGGGTGAAACGACAGTGTCGTCGGCCATAACAGTTACCGCTATCACGAACATAAGAAAAGATAAGTTTATTCGCTTCATATCAAGAATAATAAGTAAGTTGTAAAAATTAAATTATACTAAGCCGCATGGGTAAAATTGATAATGAGTTCATCCCCGACTGCCGCCAATGCTCTGTTTGTAGCATAGAACAGGGAGTCCGTGGATACATAGTCCGCCTGTCTGAGCCATTTACCTTTGAGTATGCGCCACAGCGTCTCGACTATGTTGAGATGTGCGATCTTGTACGCATAGAGCTGCGGCGAGGGCTTTCCCTTGGAACGTTTTCTTATACGTCTATATCTCGTGCCAATGCGGATAAAAAAGCTCGGAACGTACTCTCGCTCGCTTCCTTTCCGGAGGCCTGCTGCCAGGATTCCTTGGCTTTCTTCACGCTCTGCCTGCTCTGCTCGATGGCTTTGCGAACCGCTTCTTTGTCCAAGCAGTCCATTATTGGCTTTCGCCCACGTCCTGGACGTGTTTCCAAACCTGCAATTCCTTCTGACTCGAAGCGTTTCACCCAAGCATTTACAGATACAAGTGTCATTTCCGTTTGCGAGCCGACATCCTCTGATTTCAGATCCTGTGATTTCAAAAGAATTGCGCGGCAAGGCATACGGTATGTATGGCTCTTGCCAGCACGGAAACCTTTTTCCAATTCCAGACGTTGCGCCTCTGTCAATTGGAAAACTTTGATCTTTGCGATAGCTATATGTATTTATGAGGTTACGCAAAGCCATGAAAAATATTCGATTTAAACTAATTTTCAACATCTACTTATAGATTTTAATAAATACTTTAATTCATAGGTTCTATACTTATATTTATATTCAGTGTGTGCAAAAATATGAAATCCTATCATTAGTGTCATCTTTATTCCGAGAATGTCCAATAGTCAAAAAACATGATGTCTTTCAGAGCTTTGCCGCGACATACAAAATAGATGTCTTTCACACCGTTTACTGGCGCTATCTCTGTATCTAATACTTTATTCCCATTGTTGGTTTAGCAGGCGCAGGCTGTAAATAGGTCCGGCAGTAGTACCCTTCTGCGACTTGAATGTGACACTCACTTGCTGTTTGCCTTTGAGCATCTGAGTAGGTATGGGGTACTCTACAGTCATAAACTTGTCAGAGTTCCATTTGTTTTGCAGATTTTCGTTGGTGAGGAGCTGATCGTTAATAAGGATGGAGAACCGACAGTTACCGTTTTCATTTCCCCAGTAAGTGACACAGAGCGAAAGGGTGGCCTTGCCGTTGGTAGATAACTCATAGGTAAAATATCCATCGTTATTGGCTTTGCGCCATGCGGCTCCATGAGTATTGCCTGTACCAGATCGGTTGCTCTTCACATTGTGGTCAATCTCCGGCTGTTGCTCACCACAGGTCACCATATCCACCGTTCTTGCGTCTAGTTGCAATCGCTTCTTTTCTGCATCCTTCTTCTCCGCTTGATAGCTGCGGTATTGGCTGTCGGACATTGATAACCAATATATCATATATCGGCAGTCGTGGAGAGAGGCGAAAGGCTGAAGCTCAAGCTCGGCATACTTATCCTCAAAAAGACCCGGCACAGTGAATGTACATGGCTTGCCTGCCACGGGTTTCATCTGACTTAGTTTCTGAAGAATTTTCTCTCTGTCACCGATAATCATCGGTGTGTCGAACAGAGATACTAACGGACCGTGAGCTATGTGCCCCCAACGGTGGTCGCTGGCAACAAGACCGTTGAGGTTTTCTTTCCCAACGTTAGCTCCCAGGAGTATTGGTCCACGCATAATGGCTATGTATTCGGGATGATGCTTCAATTCTTCAATACGTATATTCATCGGCATCTGCACCTCCACAACATCGCCGTTCTTCCACTTTCTGTTAATCGTATAATAGCTGTTGGCAGCGGTTGTTGTCTCAATACTTTTCCCGTTGACGGTGATAATTACCTTACCATCGCCCACCCAGCCCGGCTTACGTACGAACAATGGAAATTTCGTGCTTTTCTTCGCTGTGATGGTGAGACACGTTTTGCCTTCATTAGGAAACGAAGTAGTCTGTGTTAGACTGATCCTCCGCTTCTTCCATTCGAGTCGCGAGGAGATGAAGAGGTTGACATAGAGCGAATCTCCAGTGTGGGCGTAAATAAACTCGCCATACTTACCATGGTTTTCCATACCGGTACCCACGCAACACCACATCGCCTCGTTAGGAGCGGAGTAAACACGGTAGTGGGCGGGACGAGCGGGAGTGAAATAGACATATCCGCCGTGAACAGGATGCTGGGTGGAAAGAATGTGGTTGAACAAGGCGCGTTCATAAAAATCGGCATAAGCTGCTTTAGGATCCTTTCTGAATAATCCTTCAGTGAGCCGAAGCATATTGTAGGTGTTGCATGACTCCGGTCCCTCGCGGTCATCTACATAACTCAGATAATCAGCATCGTCAGGGAAATGTTCGCGACGGCTGTTGCCGCCGAAAGCGAGTGATCGGTTGGCTGTGACCGTCTGCCAAAAGAAATAGGCCGCACGAGTGTAGTCTACCGCATCGCCGCTGCGCTTCGCTTGGACACTCAGTTCTGCTACACGCTGATAGCCGACAGCTTTCGGCACCTGGGTGTTGGCGTGCTTATTGTCGAGATTATCTTTTCCGTCACGCATGCTCTCAAACAGCCATTTATGAGAAAATCGCTTCGCCGCATCGAGATATTTCGTGTCGCCCGAGATTTGATATGCATCGGCAAACACTTCGTTCATACCGCCAAACTCATTGTTAAGCATCTGCTCCATCTGTTCATCGTTGAGACCGCTAATTACACCGATTCCCCAGTCACAGTAATCCAAGAACATCTTCTTTGCCAATTCACTATCGGCATAGAGCCATGCATCGCGTAGTCCGGCATAGAGTTTGTGGAGATTGTACCAAGGAGCCCAATATTTCCATATTATGCCAACATTTCCTTTCTTTATCTCCTTCCATCCCGCCTTACCATTGGGAATACCGCCAATGTATCCGTCACCATTGGCTTGCTGGCATTTGTACAGTTCGCTGAGCATATATTCCATCCTCCGCTTGAACTCCTCGCCATCTCCGGCTCTGTAGTTCATCGCCATGGCGGAGAGATAGTGACCAGCCACATGGCCATCCAGCCCCGGCCAGTTGGGGAATTTTTCAGCTTTAGGTTTCAATCCGGCCTCGATGAGGAACGGAGCCAATAGTCTGTCAACGTCATATTCCAGTAGTACGCTGCGGTTGAGATCTTGGGCATGTTTAAATGGTCCGTCAAGCAGTTGCACATCACTCAGCGGAAAGAGTTCGGGATAGAGTTTGTCCTGAGCATGGGTCATGCTGACGAAAGCCGGACAAAGGCAGAGAACGGTTGTTATCAGTTTCTTGTTAATCATATTATTATAATGTTATTGTTTTTTCTCATTATTGTTTTTTTCCCAAAATACTTCACTGCCTTCTGCTGTCCGTCGGGGAACATCACTATGAACGTCCGGTTTTCGGGCATTCCCTTATACTGTCCTTCACGCTTGGCGATGGTGAGCTGCTGCTTGGACTCACTCCACGTGAACTGGATGAGGGAGCGTTCGCCGCGCTCGCAGTTGTAGGTTTCTCCATCATCTTCGTAGAATGAGAAGGTGCAGTCTCTGCCAGGATAGATGCGAATGGTAAGCGGAGCGGCTGACTTGTCGGCGGCATAACGCTTGCCTTGAGCCATAAGGATAATGGAGCCGGATCGGACGAAGACGGGCATCGTCTCAATGCTCTCAGTGGTTGTCACAGATGTGCCGCCGGAGTAACGCTTGCCGGTGCGGAAGTCATACCAGTCGGAGGACTTAGGGAGATAAGTCGTCCAGCTATTGACGTTTGGCTCAACTATTGGAGAAACAAGCAACGACGAGCCAAACATATATTCGTACTTCTGTTGCAGCGCATGCTCATCATCGGGGAAGTCCATCACCAACGGTCGCATAATGGTGTAACCTTCGTTGGTGACGCGAGCGGCATTGCTATAAATGTAAGGCATGAGCGAATAACGAAGGGTGATGTATTTTCGAGCTACCCTCTCCACCAGCTCGCCGTAACGCCATGGCTCGGTGTCGCTCATATATCCGTGCACTCGCATCAGCGGCAGAAATGCTCCCACCTGAAGCCAGCGCAGAAACATCTCGTGATACTCCGGGCTTTCGTATTGGTTCCACGGACGGAAAAATCCTCCCGCATCAAAAGTCCACCAAGGCAGTCCGGCTGCCATCTGTCCTAGTCCGCCCGCTATTTGTCGGCGCAGAGTCTCCCAATCGTGACCAACGTCGCCCGACCATGTAGCAGCGGCATAACGCTGTAGTCCGGGAAATCCGCTACGAGTGAGTATCATCACTCGCTTCTCGGGAGCATCCTTTCTCAGTCCGGTGAACACAGTGCGGTTGACAAACATCGGGAACGCATTACGGTACACCTCACCCGGCCACTGCTGGTTGTTTATCCGCCGTCCCTGCAGGTCATCGTTCTCTGGTTCAGTGGCGTCCTGCCACCATGCATCGATACCGTATGGTTTGAGCAGTCCGTTACTGAAATTCGCCCAGTAGTAGTCGGCAGCCTTGGAATTGAAGAAGTCCACCCAGTCTATTCCTGGCAACAGATATCCCAGCTCTTTTGCTTTCGCTCCGACAGCCGATTCCTCGTCCACTTTCGCCCAAACGGAAATCATCAATCGGATATTCTCATTGTGCAACTCCCTCACCATTTGTGCCGGATCGGGATAATTCTCTTCATCAAATCGCATGGCGTTCCAACCGTATTTTCCCCAGTATTGCCAGTCCTGTACAATCATGTCGATAGGGATGTCGCGCTTACGAAATTCCTTGGCATTCTCCAGCAACTCCTGCTGCGTCTTGTATCGCTCGCGGCAGTGGATGTAGCCCATCGCCCATAACGGCATCATCGGAGCATTGCCCGAGAGCTGTCGGTAACTGGCTATCACCTCATCGGGACTGCCTGCGAACACCGTGTAGTCGATGCCGGTGGATACTGGCGATCGCAATTCCGTTTCATTGATGTTCTTTCTCCAGTATACAGTAGGCTTGTCGCGCTTCTCACCCTCGACCACCACCTTGTGACGACCCTTCGTGAGTCGGGTCATGAAAGATGTTGTGGGCGGCAGCCACAGATTGTTGATATCCACCATAGTCTTGCCGTCTATAATTACCTTATGTTTGCGTGCCATCCTCTGGCCAACATCCATCAGTATGGAATATTCTCCTGTTTCCGCCACCTCTATCTCCGCCTCAAAAGCGTTGATGTTGCGCGTCTCTTTCTTGTTGCCTTTGGTGGAGGTGACATCGACGGTGATTGTCTTGCCCATGCATTCCACAGGATTCAGAACCTTAGACTGAGAGGCGGGATTGAACTCCGTGAGACCGTAGTTGTTCCACAGCAGAGCGTAGCCTTTGTTCGACAAAACGAACGGGATGGAAATCTGGGTATTCACCTGAGTGAGCCGACGAGAAAGACCGCGCACATTGACATATCCATCCTGAAACTGTCCCGTACCGAAAAGATATTCGTCTGCAGGCGAGAAGAATCGCTGAGCGACAGCGGTGGTTGCTTCTCCTTGCACCTCCGATTCTCTCATTGTTCGTCCGTGGGAGATTTCTTTGAGCAACACCTTCCCCTTCGCATCGGTGAATGCAATGGCATCGGTGGCAGCGTCATATACGGCCGTCATATTCTTAACTTTCAACGTAGTCGTGCCACCACGTTCACAGACAGAATATTTCACGTTTTCCACTTTGTTCACATATATCAGTTCATCGGGCTGCACACCAACCGAGCCGGCCACTTGTATTCTGATTGCGTTGTCGTTCATCGGAAGCATTACGATATTTCCGCCCTCACGTTTTATCTCCACCTTATTGGCGGCAGCATCAACCGGCATTGCCGAGCCGAGAAGACATAGCAGAAATATATTCTTTATTTTCATAGTGCTTAATAATAAACTGTTATTTCGTATTCTTTTTGATTGCGGAATATCGTCTTTATGCCCCCGCTTACTTCCTCGATTTTATTATCACCTCGCCAGCCTGCAATCCGTTACTTTCGGCTTTCACTCGGATTGTTCCCGTCTCGCCTTTCTTTGTCCGTACTATTGCGAGCGCCATTCCGTTAAACGCCTTGCGCTGCGGTGACTGAAACGACTCAAACGACGTGGCGTCACCATTGTCGGTGGCGATGATTTCAGCAGGTCCCTCCACAGAGAACTTCACCGTCGCATCGCTTCGTGGCACAAGTGTACCCTGCGCATCGCAGACCTTCAGCGTGATGAAAGCGAGATCCTTGCCATCACATGTTATCTTGTTGCGATCAGCAGAGAGTTGCAGAGTGGCAGCTTCCAATGCTGTGCGCTGCACAGCCGTCGCCCACTCCTTGCCGTCCTTATATGCAACCACCTTTATCTCGCCCGGCTCGTACGCCACGTCATGCCACACCAGTCGATAATCTTGTCGCGCCACCTTCTTCTTGCGTCCGAGGCTCTTGCCGTTTAGGAACAGCTCCGCCTCATCCCCCGATGTATATACATGCACCGGAACTTTTTGCCCCACTCTCTCTGGCCAAGTCCAGTGAGGCAGGATGTGAGCCATCGGATAGTCAGGCCGCCAGTGCGACTGATAGAGATAATATCGGTCTTTCGGAAATCCCGCCAAGTCCACAATGCCGAAGTAACTGCTGCGTGATGGCGGAGTCTTTTTTCTCAGTTCCTCCAGTTCCTTAGCCACCTCAGCCTGCTTCGCCTTGTCATGGCGATAGTTGGTCAATACCGTCTCGTCAGAATTATACGGCGTAGGCTCACCCAAATAGTCAAATCCCGTCCACACAAACTCACCCATCAGGTGAGGCTTCTCCTCAAACATGCGGAACATAGCGTCGGGCGGACACATCCATCCCGTGTTCAGCTGTCCCTTGTGACGGTAGTCGTAAGACGAAATCTGATAGTTCTGCAATGCATCGCGATCGTAATTAAAAGTGTAAAAACCACGAGTGCTTACCTGTGACGAAGTCTCTGCGCACAGTGTCGGCATATCCTTGTATCGTGGGTCTTTCTCAAATCGCTCCTGCCCGCCGTAGAAATAGTTTATTCCCATCACGTCGAGCGACAGCGGTGCTCCCACGTCACGCGCTCCGTCAGGGTCGTTATATCCCGCAGTCAGCGGACGGGTCGAATCTTCGCGGCGGGCGATGTCGGCAAGGTGTTTCGTTATCTCCACCCCGCGCTGCTCTATCACCTCGTTGCCTATCGACCACAGCACGACACATGGATGGTTGCGGTCTCGATGTATCATCGCCTTCAAATCCTTTTCATGCCACTGCTCATACATACGGGCGTAATCACTTTTACGCTTGCCTGCCGCCCATGCGTCGAAGGCTTCGTCCATCACGAGAAATCCCATCTTGTCTGCCAAATGCAAAAACTCCGGAGCCGGCGGATTATGCGAGCATCGTAGAGCGTTGTCCCCCATCTCGCGCAGTATGCGGAACTGTCGTTTCAGCGCACTCAGATTAAACGCTGCGCCCAGAGCCCCAAGGTCGTGGTGGTTGCACGTGCCCTTTATCACCGTCACCTTTCCGTTGAGTTTAAACCCGTCGCGAGCCGTAAACTCAATGGTACGCACGCCAAAGGCGGTGCGGTATTCGTCAATCAGCTTTCCGTCTGTATATAATCGTGTGACAGCCGCATAGCGGTTGGGCGAGTCCACTTCCCATAACTTGGGACTCTTTATCTCGCCTCCGATGTTCACTTTCATGCTGCCGTTAGCTCTCACCGCCACTTCTTTATTCTCCAATCGTGCCGCCCTGCCACGCAGACGGTCATCAGCATCCAAAACATATATGCTTGTTTCCACACTGACAGTCTTCACCACCGATGTATGGTTTTCTATTGTTGTCTCTACATTCACCTTCGCCGCAACGGTGCTCACCTCAGGAGTAGTCACGAATGTCCCCCAATGCCCGACATGCACCTGTTCGGTCTTCGTCAACCATACGTTGCGGTAGATTCCCGCTCCCGAATACCAGCGAGAGTCAAACTTCTCTGTGTTCAATTTCACGGCTATAAGATTGTCTTCGCCGAACTTCACGTATGGCGTAAGGTCGAAACGGAATGAATTGTATCCATACGGCCATTCGCCCACGAACGTCCCATTCACCCATACCTCGGTATAACACATCGCACCATCAAAGTCAATATATATCCTCCGTCCTGCATCGCTCTTGTCTAAAGTGAAATTCTTCCTATACCATCCGATGGCCTTGTAAGGCAGTTTTCCCATCTCTCCCGCCAGTTCTATACGGAACGGTCCTTCGATAGCCCAATCGTGTGGCAACTCCAATTTCCTCCATCGACTGTCATCAAAAGCCGGCTTTTCCAGTCCCTTAGGTTCATCAATTCGCCCTCCATCAGGCTGTAGGCCATAGCGGCAGAAACGCCAGTTGTCATTAAAACTCTCGCAAGCCGGTTGTCCGTTGCGTGTCAGTGTCTTGTTCGTTGCGACCGCATCAGTGCCAACCAGCAGCATAATTGCCATAAATAGCAATTTGAAATAAAAAAATCTTCTCATATTTTCTTATATCGTTAACTTCACTTGTTATAGCTTTATAGCGATTTTCTTGCCATTGTAATCTACCGTCTTTTGTTTACTATCCGGCAACGTCACCCTGAATGTTTTCTTAGCAGTCATGCCACGGAATGAACCTCGGCGGTTGTGTATCGTGAGCGTGCGTGTGCGGTTGTTCCATGTCATGGGAATCTCGCTGTATTTGCCCTGTTCATAGTCATAGCCGTCACCACGATCTTCATATAGCGTAAACTCGGCATTAGCTCCGGGATAAACACGTATCTCAAGATTATCCCACACCTTCTCGCCACTATACTGTACATCAGGGCCTATCGGCAATATCGAACCACCACGGATGAAGAAAGGAATCTCGCTGAACGGAATCTCAAGTTTCACGTCCTGACCTCCATCGTATACCTTGTCGTTATGGAAATAATACCATCGGCTGCCGGCGGGCAGATAGACTGTATGCTCCGAGGGATGGCTGAAATCCACATTTTCCATTGCATTCATTTGGGTCCTCCCCGTATTTTTGTCCCATCCCGCATTAGCATCGGCATCGTGGCGAACAACCTCCGGCGTGTACTGCGCATTGAGTATAGGAGTGGCAAGGATGGCGCGACCGAACATATACTCATCGTTGAGACTCTTAGCCTTTGTGTCAGTAGGGAAGTCCATCACCAAGGCACGCATAAACGTATCACGCCGCTTACTCACGCTCCATGACGTGCTATAAACATAAGGCAAGAGACGATAACGCAACTTTATCGCTCCTAGGAGGGCATCATAAACAGGTTCGCCTGCCTTACCATAATAATACAACTCGCGAGGTACGTCTGCACCATGACTGCGCATCATTGGAGTAAACACTCCCTGCTGTGTCCAACGGGCATAAAGCTCATGATAGGCGGGATTCTCGTAGGCAGGCTTACCTTTCCACGAACGGTTGTATGAACCGGCGAAAAATCCACCGAGGTCAGAATTAAAATTAGGATTGCCGGTAAGTGAAAAATTCAACCCTGCGGGAACCTGCTTTCTAAGCATATCCCATGTAGACACTACATCGCCGCTCCACACATTAGCACCATAACGCTGCTGACCAAAGGTGCATGAACGAGTAAGTATAAACACACGTGAACTGTCGCTCTCAGCACGCTGATGGTCGTACACACCGCCAACGGTCATCAGCGGAAAGGCGCACAACACACTGCGATAGCTGCCCATACCTGTCTGTCGGTCGAAATCCGCTGGTTGCCAATTGAAGTGGTCAGGTTCTGTACTGTCCATCCACCAGCCGTCCATTCCAAGATCGTAGATGCGCTTCAGATTCTCCCAATATATATCACGAGCTTCCGAAGAATAGCAGTTATACACCCTTACACCACTCGGATAATCCTGACGTGGAGGCCACTGATGACTGATGCCCGACTGCGGCCATGTCTTTATGTCAAACAACAGTCCTTTCTCATCAAGCTGGCGGTAAGGCTTCGTCATCGGTCCAAACGACGACCAAATAGAAATCATACATTTAGCATTCTGTGCATGGACCTCGTCAATCATCGCCTTAGGATTTGGAAACGACTCGCTCATAAACTCCATAGCGTTCCACAGATAGTTGTTTCCCCAATACTGCCAGTCCTGAATCATACAGTCTATCGGTACTCCATCCTTACGATAACGATGAAGCACATCAAGCAATTCCTGCTGACTTTTATATCTCTCACGGCTCTGCATAAATCCATACGACCACAGTGGCAGCATTGGTACATCGCCCGTAAGTTCACGAACGCCCGACACCACTCCATCGGCATTACCTCCATATATAAAATAATAGTCTACGGCATCGCCCACTTCGGACGAGAAAGCAACTTCAGTGCCTTTATCAGAAATATTTGTAGGCGAATAATTATCCCAATATATTCCGTATCCTTTTTCCGACTGGAAGAACAGCACACCGTCCTCTGTATTTCCCGGTCGCAACTGTCTGTTTACTCCCCGCTGTGACATCTTTCCGTTTTGCAATATGCCGAGACCATATATAGCCTCGTCTTTCTCTAACCTGAATCCCTGCTTCACTTTCCACGACTTACGCCCAGCGTCATCTACCGAAGTGAACACTGCTTCCGATGCTTCCCTAACAATCTCTGCACGCTTCGCCATGCGATAAACAATCTCACCACTGTGTTTTGCCACTGCAATCTGTATGCGGCTGTCCGAGAGGAACAGTGTGTCCTGCGTCTCCTTTACCTTGACTTTAATGTCCTTCGGAGCGGCAGTCACTGCGAGGCTTTTCCTTACAAACTCCGCCGTAGTAGGTGTCTTCACCACTCGCACCACACCGTCGGCATACCATTCCACCTTGACTTGTCCTTGCCCCACTTTCACTGTATAAGTGGCCGCTTCACTTGTCCCTGCCAGCAAACAGAGTAAAAAACAAAATTTTCTCATATTTATTTTTCATTAATTCGTTATGATATCAAATTCCGAATATCCCGCCACATTGTCATTACTACTGTTCGCCTTGGCTCTCAGCCTCACATAACGGGCTTTCACCGGGGCGAACTCCACGGTATGCCACGCTGCGGGGTTATTGCGGATGTTAGAGAATTCGCCTTCAGTCACTTTCCGCCAGTTACTGCCGTTGTCAGATACGTAAAATTCATAAAATGTGATGAAGCCTGAGGCGAAAAGGGCGCTTTGGTCGGGCAGATAGCGGAAGCCGCGCATCTCCACTTTCTCGCCGAGGTCAATCGTCAAGTCAGCAGGCATCGCTCCGCGCTGATGCCAGTTGCTGCCGTGATTACCGTCAATAGCCCATACTGCATTACGGTCGGCAGAGATTACTGCCCACTTCTTGTGTGAGATATCAAATGACTCCGCACTTATGGCACTCTCCCTGCCAGTTGTTTCATCGACGGAAATCGCTTTTACGCTTACCCTACCCTCTGTCGGTACAGGACCAGTGTATCGCCGCGACGAACGTGTGGGTACCGTTCCATCAAGCGTGTAGAATACCGCCGACTCATGGTCTGATGGAATGATCACCACCTCGCCATCCTTACCTCTCGTCACTGCCGGAGCATGGAGAATCTGCGGAGCATTGTATAACTCTACATTAGATAAAAGTGGCGTGCCATCGCTGTCATCTATGCTGATGCGCAGCGCATCCGCCTTCACCGTGCCAAATCTCAGTATTCGCTTATATCCGATGGTCGTCTCGCGAGCCAATTCCTTCCACTCTTGCTTAGGCAAATGTCCGTCAACGGCTGCATTGCTGACAAGAGCTTCTACCTTGAATGATTTCACTCTCTGTCCCAGCTGTATATACTCCTGAATGAGCAGTCTGTTTACAGTTGTCGGTCTCTTGAACTTCAGAGTGATGGCGACGGGTTTCTTACCGTCTGCTGCCGTCCAATAAGTGTCGGCCTTGCCATCGATGGCTTTTGCCGCGCTGTATTTTGAACTAAGCTCGCTGTCGGCTGTCGCCTTTGTCTTTCGTGCAAGATTATCTGCAAAGGTCTGGTCGAGCGTTACCTTCAGTTCCTTCATTGCTTTGACATCGTTCTCATGAATGAGTCCGCGGCGGTCTATTGGAAAGTTGAGTAGCCATGTAGCGTTGCGCCCCACGGAATTATAGTATATGTTGAGCAGTTGCGACAGTGACTTTACTTTTGAGTCCTCATACGTATGGTAAAACCATCCAGGACGTATCGACACGTTCACCTCGCCCGGTACCCAGTCCGTTCCCATCTCTCGTCCAAAACGCAGCACATCCGTATCTGCTGTACCCGGCACAAACTCATGAGCGTCAAATCGGCTCCAGTTGGTTTCACCTATAGAACCTCCCTCATTACCGCACCAGCGGATGTCAGGTCCTGCCTCGTTCCATATTATCGCATTCGGTTGTAGCTTGCGTATCAGCTCTATTGTTCCCGGCCAATCGTAATATGTCGCACGGTCTATCACGCGATTCTCCCTCGCTCCACCGTAATATCCCCATCCACCGTTGGCCCCGTCGAACCATACTTCAAACACGTCGCCATAATTGGTCAATAGCTCCGTCAACTGGTTGCGGAAGTATTCCACGTAAGAGGGGCGTCCATAATCGGCTCGGTTTCGATCCCACGGCGAGAGATACACTCCGAACTTCAATCCGAACTCCCGACAAGCATCCGACAGTTCCCTTACCAAATCGCCCCGTCCCTCGCGCCATGGCGAGTTCTTCACCGAGTATTCGGTATACTTCGACGGCCACAGGCAGAATCCGTCGTGATGTTTCGCCGTAAGTATCACCCCCTTCAGCCCCGACTCCTTGCATACCCGCGCCCACTGTCGGCAATCTAACTCCGTGGGGTTAAAGAGTTTCGGATCGTTACTTCCGTCACCCCACTCCTGGTCGGTATAAGTGTTTATCGAGAAATGGATGAAGGCATACTGCTCCATCCGCTGCCACTCCAATTGCATGGTGTTGGGAACAGGGCCTACAGCTTCCAATCCGCTCTGGGCATACACACTTCCGCTCGCTATAGCCATCATAGCGATGGCGGTCAATAAGAAAACTTTCCTGCGTATCATTCTTTTTATAGTTTTTGATAACTATTTACTTCTCACTGCGAAGTACTTCACCACACCCTTATAGCAGCATTCTACCATGCCATCCTTAGAAGCAGAGGGCTGAGTTATCTTTATGCTCACCTCGGGTGATGTAGCTTTCGCTGTAATTACCGGATTTCGAGAAGTGTCCGTTGCATCAACTTGCACCAAATAATGATTATACCCAGTAATACCATTTTCAGCCGTTGAACGCACTGGATACTTCGGCATTTCAGCCGCTTTACCATCCACATAGATTTGTACTTCAGGAGCGATGTGGCGAATCAGTTTCTGATATTTACTGCCAAACCCTAGACCGATGAAATCATAAAGTGCTGTATGAGGTTTCCCTTCAGCCACCAAATAGATAGCATGCTTGCCCTTCAAACCATCCACATAAGAAGAGACATCCAATGTAAACTCTTGTATAGAAGAGGCAGAACCGGCAGGCACCTCTATCTCACCCAGTTTGCGTCCTTTCCATGCAGCGTTGTCCCAAGGACCATCTATCCACACACTCACCTTGAAGCCATCCTTCACCAAAGGAGCCAAGAAGATACTGAGCTTAGTCTGATTTCCTTTGCGAGTACCCGCAAAAGCCTTGAGTCCCAATTTATCTTTTTTGAGCCCACCAAATCCAAAATACTTATAACCAATGACATCACCATGTTTCACGTTGGTACAAGGAGCATGGTTATCCCAAATATCCCAAGAGTCTTGCATGGTTTGCCCATTACTCAAATAGCAAGCATATCCGGCTGAATAAAATTGGTAAGGGTCCAGACCAAAGATATTAAAGCCCTCAGAGGTCACCTCGGCTCCTCGATAGGAATCACCATTGCTGGCCATTGCACTCCACTCCTTATTTTTAGCATATGGATCAAAAGCCGTAATCACCACTTTTCCACCATCAGCCACCGAACGCTTATCACATTCTATGTTGATGGGAGCCACCATACTCTGACGCGCGTTACCAAAACCACGAGGAGGACGATGATAAAACACATACCATTGCCCATTAATCTGTTCAATGCTGCCATGCGTATTGTGCCCGGCATTGGTTGTCTGCAGAGCATTACCCTCTTTGTTCAATACCGGTGCGCGAGAATCCACCAGCACGCCACCAGCCCTCCATGGTCCCAGCGGAGTATCACCATAAGCATAGCGGAGCGATGAGTTGGTACTACCCAAGCCATAATCAGGACCTGAATAACCACTGTATATCATCAAATACTTATTGCCCACCTTACGGATAGAGGAAGCCTCGAAGAAATTGAATCGCCCCAAGTCTTCCCCCTGATAAATATAAGGAGATTCCTTGTCAGATTCTCTACGCAACTCGCCATAACGGGTACTGGCAGGAATCAATGATTTCACTACCTCCGTACCAGGACGAACTGTACACATGGTGTTTTGGTCAAGCTCAGCTACCGATGATTTTTGAAAGCCCCAATAGGCGTAAGCCCTGAATCCAACCTCATAATCAGGATCCTTGGGATCAGTCACATACTCCACATACACCGATGGGTCAAATCCAATCACGCTACCTTCAGTAGTACGTGTTCCGTCAGCCGTCAGGTTAATGGGCGTAAAAGGACCATCAGGACGACTTCCTTTGGCCACCATCGCCACACGCCCACGACCACAACTATGTGGATACAGGTAATATTCCTTAATTCCATCCTTGCGTTTCACTTCCACAAGGTCAGGGGCAAACATCACATCCCATTTACCATCAACTTTATACGTAAAAATAGGACCTTCATCACGCCAATTCGTCAAATCATCCACGGCAGCAGACCACGCATGGATATCAGCACCACAATAACCCGTAAATCTTACATCATGAGACCCTATGATATATACCCGATATTTACCGGGTTGATCGGGATCTTCAAAGACATGAGGCTCTCCATCAGGCAAATGCTCCCACAGGGGCAGATAAGGATTTGCATTCTGAGCCACTACACACATGGGAACTGTCAAGAACCATGTAATCAATACTACAAATATCGCATTTATTCTTCTCATTGGATTTAATAATAAATTATAGATTGTTCAAAATAAATCTTGTTCACTACAGATAATCGCTCCTATAGCACTAACACCTTCCACCGCCAGACGATACCGTGAAGAAGAATCAGCCGTATAGAAAGATATATGCGCCTCGCCATGTTCGTCTGTTGTTACAGCCGGATTCCAATAGATAGTAGAGCGCAAATCGGGCTTGGTTGATTTGAGTTTTTCGGGAGTATCATAGACCGGAGAGTAAAACTCTACAGACTGCTGATAGCCGATGGGGCGCACTATAGCCATATTATTATTCACCGTATTTTTTTCTACAAAACCTCTACGGGTATTGATAACAATGGCTCCATTGGCACCCCGACCGCCAAAGACAGGTCCCACCGTGGTAGGGGGAGCAAAAAACAAGTCACCCACATCATCAGGTATCAACCGTTCATAATCAAAATTCTCCTCAGGCATATTATCCAATATTACCAATGTAGGCTGTCCGCGATAGGTTACTTCCGAACCTATCACCGCCACACCCGGCAACAGACGAACCATATCAAGCACAGAACTGAAGTTTCCTTTTTCTATGTCTTTCCGTGAAATGACTCTGGACACATTGGCCGAATAATAGGGAGAGTCACCAGCTGTATTACTTTTACGACGGGCCGTGACCAATATTTCACCCAAGTTATACACACGCATTCCATTCTCCAACGTATATTTTTGATCCATTTTCATCACATAATTACGCTCGGCAAGCAGAGGTGTACGTGGCTGTAATAGTTTCAATTGCGGTTGTGCAGGAGAAATGACAGAATCAAGTGTCAAGAAAACACCTGCACTTCCTCGTTTGGATTTAAGTGCTTGAATGATGTATTTGGTACGTTCCGGATATTCCATTTGGTCGAAACTGGAATAACCATCCTTATCCGGGATTGCTACATGAGTACCCAACAATGAATCTCGGATGGCCAAGAGTGTCAGATTAGCATCTTTCAGTCCTTTGAGAAAGCCTTCTACCCTACCCTTCACCACATCGCTGGTTTCAAGCGGATAGGATAGTTTTTCCGTAACATTTCCTTTCACCACTTCAGGGATATTATATCTTCTCCAACCTTGAGTCATCATGAGTAAATCCAACTGATGTGACTGTAATTTATTCCCTTGAAAATAAGAAAGAGGTTGCTCGATATAACCACGTAAATCAGAAGTCAGCAACAAATCGGAAAGGATGTTCTGCGTTGAGTCAGGCTTCACATCATGGCCATCCACCACGGACAAAGAAAAGTTACCTTTCAACGGATGTCCTAACGCATCTTTCAACGTAAGTGCTAAATTCACTTTTTGTCGAGGCTCATAAGCAGGCTTGTCTGTTGCAGCAGTGAGGTCAGCCTTCACATCAGCACGCATATTAAAGACCAGTCGTTCACTGACTATGTTCTTTTTATCATCAATCAGCATCAAATGCGTGATACCGGCAGGAAAGAAACTACGCTCGAATGTAATTTTTGGCTGGTTATAATCCCAAGGGTTTGCATATAAAACCAGCCCTCTGAGCTGCGCTACCAGAGTCAACGGACGTTGCCTAGATTCAGCAGCAGGCTGTAATAAAGACAACCGCAAAAAATCGCCAGTCCAACGAGCAGCCAGTCCGACAGCGTCTTCCTTTGGCTGAGGCAATTCAAAGGTCTGTTTCGCCCCATTCTTAGCCAAACAGTGCGCATAATATTTGCGTCCGGCTTGGTAATTAAGTACAAAAGACCCCATACCCAAATGTACCGATTGTAACAAAGCACATTTTTGACCAAGATCATCCACCACTTCACCTTTCACCTCTATAGACAATCCATCAGCCGCCAAAGCCTTGAAGGCAATACGCTGATTACAACCCACGATAGCAGAACCTCCTTCGGGGAAAAAGCTGACAGCAAAACGAGTGGTATCTGTAGGAAGAGACAGGAAGCGACTGGCTACCTTGTTATTATATACCGTTTGAAGCAGAAAAGTACGTTGTTCATTCACCTCCCACTTACGGAAAGCAAATTTTGCCACACCGTCACGAAACTTTAAGCGAATGCCATCCTCCTCAAGCGTACCTTTCGGAAAGATAGTAGCTTCCTGTGGAACTAACGTATCTGCATATCCTACAGAACTAAAATGAATGACAGTAGCCACACTGCTACCTTGTTCTATCAGCCGGACATGAGGAGTAAGATCTTGCGTAGCCGGCGTAGAGATAAGCACCTGTTTATGAGCGAAATAATCCGTTCCTACATTACGCATAAATTGCGTGTAAGCCCGAAGGGTATAATACCCTTCAGGCAGTTCTTCTTGAACATCAAAATAACCATGGAAATAACCCAAAGAATCGGGCCTCAACTTGATACGCTTCACGAGTTGTGCGGCAGGGTCAATCAACTCTACATACACATAACGACTCGCATTAGCTTGCTTCATCTGTAGCGCATCTACCAGATGGGTTCTAAACCAAATACGCTCACCTGCCAAGTAAGAAGGGCGGTCAGTATGAATGCTCATTTTCTCTTGCGGAAAACCAACCATCTCTTGTCCAAGATAGTAGAATATAGCATCCCGTAAAACCTGTTGCGCGCCAAGTGGTATACAGAGCATGAAGAGAAGCGTAAAAAGTGGAAGCCCTATTCTGTTCATAGTTATCAGTAATTTAATGCTTATAAAAACAATATGTCACGGCTTTCATTTAATAGTCGGTAACAGAACGACTATAAGGTGACTCATCGCCAAAGAGGTAGGCAGGCTTGTAACCACCGTAATCCACTACAATCTTTTCAAACACGGATGAGCTCAAAGCATTTGGCATAGAACTCATGGCCACCGTAGTTGGTGCCAAAGGCTTGCTTCACCCAGTTGGTGAGGCAAGGAGCCTCATCGTTAAAGAAGAGACCACGGTATTTCACGGCAGGTTCGCCAGCGGTATAGTTGCCACGCTCGATGGCGAGATTCTGCTGTTTCACCACAGGTACATCGGCCCACCAATACCAAGGTGATACACCAATCTGTTCCGACAATTCATAGGTTCCATAAATGGTGCCACGACGGTCACTCCCCACTATAACCAAAGCTTCTTCAACATCTTCAAAGGGCTGCTTGACACAGGTAATGAGATACTGTTCATTTTTACCCTGTAGCATCTTGACATCGAGCTTGTCGTTCTTAACAAGTTGCTGAATATACTTACTCTCTAAGCTACCTACCAAGATAAAACGATTCGTGCGAGGTGTAGAAAGCACTTCAGCTTGAGTACCGCTAACACGACGGAAATCCTCAGCCAGATTAGTCACGGCAATGTTGATACCTTTCTGATCGGCCGCATCCATGAGAATGGGCGTAGGTTTAGCATCTTGCAACAGCGTAAAGGCTCCGCTACGCAGCGTATTTGTAGTGATACCTGGGTGGTCGATAGCTAAGACAGGAAAAACAATTGACATCCAAAGAGCACACAATAGTAATAACTGTTTTCTGTTCATGATTTATTGATTTTATTTTTAGGAAGATAGATTAATTATTAATAGGCATAAATTTAAAATGCCTAAAGGTAGCTTCACCTTCACCACAAACAAAAATGCCTGGTAAGACACTCATAAAGCCACCCAGCGTATTGTTATCAAAACCAGAAACTTCCATTCCCCAAGCATCTCGCTTCCAAGTCTTGCCATCAAGGCTATAACTGCCTGAGATGGAGTTCCGGTCATTTTTTAGCCGAAGCCATACGCGTCGGGTAGCAGGATGTAAGCCGCGACCTGTAGCAACTGTACGACGATAAGAATAGCGCTTAGTTTGACTAATACCAGAGCCTACCATATATTGGTTATTGTACCAAACGACCAATCCTGCAATGGCTTTCCCACTTAATTCTATCTCTACCTCTAATTCATAAGAGTGACAACCAGCCACAAAAAGCAAAGGCGAAGAATGATAAGGACTATCTCCTTTGCCCTTGATAGTAACAGATTCACCATAATTCGAATAGCGACTAGCATCATAATCTTGGTAAAAACGCCATTCTTTTCCAACCCTAAACTCTGATAGATGCTGATACATACTATAATCCTTGAGTGGCATACGCTCCAGTTGCTTCATCGCTTTACCAATGGAACATTTTCCTTTTTTCAGCCTCAGCCATCCATCTGAAGTCATTTCTAAAGGTTCTATTAAAGTTTGACGTCCTAGATTGACATAGTCTTTTTCATAAGCATGATAAACTATATACCATTCACCTTGCGGAGTATCTATGAGTGAACCATGCCCCTTGTTCCACCACTTCTCCTCATAGTTCCAAGTATGTACTACTGGGTTATAAGGTGAATTTTCCCATGGACCATTGATGGATTTAGATCGAGCCAACACGGACATATGAGCTGTAGGCGGTCCCATGGTACCTCCCTGTGCACACATCAAATAGTAATAGTCACCAATGCGCCTTACCTTAGGAGCTTCTAATCCAAAGCCAGTCACCACCCAATCCTCAGGAAAAGTCCAACCTTCGTATACCTTTTCAACGGGTCCATCTATAGCTAAGCCATCATCTCTTAACTTAACTCGATGCCCACCGCTTAGGAATAGCCAGCGCTTACCTTCTTTATCAACCGCATGACCAGGATCGATGTGTTTCACATGGAGATTAATAGGATTACTCCAAGGTCCAAAGGGTGAATTAGCCCAGACTACATAATTACCCCCACTCGGCTGACCAGCTACAGTAAAATATATATAATATTTATCACCACACTTTGTAATATCCGGAGCCCAAACAGAACCCAAACGCTCTTTCAACGCATAGCTGACTGGAGTCCAGTGAAGCAAATCTGTAGAATGAAGTACAGTCAAGCCGGGTAGATAATCAAACGAAGAATGCGTCATATAGTAATCATTACCATCCCGCATAATCGAAGGATCTGCGTAATCGCCCCGAAGAATGGGTATCAGCTTATCATTTGTTTGACCAATAGAAGTAGTAGGCTGTGCCTCTACAGAAGAACAAACAAAAAAATAACACAAGAGGTACCAAATCATATTCAATTGATAATGCATAACTATTATGTTTAGATTAGAAAGACGAAAAGGGCTATATAGATATAATACACAAGTTGCTTAATAGATAATACGGTACAGCCCTGCGCCATGTCGTTTGATTTTTTGGCTAAAGCTACCCTTGAACTTGCCAAGATCTTTGTGTTGCCAAAGGTCGCGCACTTTCACCTTCTTCTTAAAGCCCAGTTGGGTGAGGTCGATGCTTATTTCAGATACGATAGCGTCACTCGATTCCTTGCCTTGCGCATTGAAGAAAGCTACATACTTGTCCTTACTACCCGGAATGTCAGCCACCCACACAATGAGGTTATTCTCACGAGAGAATTGGCGGTTGTTGGTGCTCTGCTGGTTGACCTTTAGCATCTCGGGGTTAGTAAGCAACTCCTTAGTGAAGTCATCAAGACGAGTCATATCACCACCAAAAATCAATGGAGAACGACCGATAGTCCAAAGGCTCATCAAGGTGTATTGTTCATTAGGAGTGAAGCGGGTGGTACGACCAAAGCTCACATAGCCAATGGGCAACATGTCCGCATCAGGAAAATGCCCCTCGCCACGATAAGGAGTCCACACATCAAGGCGCTCAAACATGGCATAGAGATGGTCCCATTTGTCCCAGAAGTCGTCAGTAATGCGCCATTGATTTGCATGGTTCATCACATGACTACCCATTTTCACAGGCGTAGCGCCGGGAGAAAGGCTCAACACAATCTCACGACCTGTTTTGTCGATGGCCTTGCGAATGGCTTCTATCTCAGCCTGCTGAATCTCACTGTACGGACGAGAAATATCATCCACCTTAATGAAGTCCACTCCCCAATCGGCGTACATCTGGATGATAGACTGATAGTAGGCCTGTCCTTCAGGTTTGGTAGCATCCACTCCATACATATCAGGGTTCCAATGGCAGATAGACTTAGTAATGGCAATGTCCTGTGCCTTGACGTTAGTTCCCAATACAGGAGTGTTCTGTTCTACAGCTTGTTTGGGAATACCGCGCATGATGTGGATACCGAACTTCAGGCCTTTACTGTGTACATAATCGGCCAGCGGCTTGAAGCCCTTGCCACCCGCTGCCGAGGGGAATTTCTTTAACCCGGGTGTGAGGCGTCCATATTCATCCATAGTGAGCTTGGCACCTTTTTTATATGAATGTCCCTTTGAATTGGGTTCATACCACTGGATATCAACTGTAAAATACTTATAGCCACTGGGCAGCAAGTACCGAGCCATGGCGTCAGCCTGTTCCTTGGCTTGCTGCTCGGTGACGGTAGTACCGAAAATGTCCCACGAGTTCCAGCCCAGCACTGGTCGGGGAGCATATTTCCAATATTTTTGATTAGATTGCGCTTGTGCACTTTGATAGGCCATCTGCATGCAGAAGACCATCAATAAAACGAATATTTTTTTCATTCTATTCTCTTTTTAGAGTTTCTAAAAAAAACCAAGTCATATAATATAATTCAAGTTCCGTAAGCCCTTTGTAACATCATTAATTCATTGAGCCAAGAAGATTACACAAGAACTTGCGAAACTTGAATTTAAAATTACTAACGTTCAATGCGAATAGCATGAATATTACGGGGACCGATCTGTGCGCCATTCACCTGTGTTATCTGTAGACATAGCAATTGATTATCATCAAAGCCATTATCCACAACATTAACAAGTATTGCTTTACTCACTTCACCCGGAGCAAAAGATATTTCATCGACCATTGTGTAATCAATGCAGGGACGAGCATCACCTGCTACGGCCTTAACCTTTACAGAAATAGCCTTTGAGGAAGGAGAACTTAGTTTGACAAAAACGATATGCTGGCCTAATGCCACACAATCGGTAACAGGTTTTGAGAAGCTCACGCATACGCCCTTCGACAGTTTCCACTCTTCATTCCATCCATAGCTTGTAGGAGGATATACTGCGAATGCCCCTAAATCCTGGCCAAGCTTACCGGCCCCGATAGCCGGACTACCACTCTTCAACGTAAAATCGCCATTGTCTGGGTTGGCAAACATAGGGTCACCCGTAGGTCCATTAATACCACCCTGTTGCTCTACAAGATAGCTTGCAGGTTTCTTTTGGTTCAGATAATTCAAGCAATTATTACCGTTATTCTGTGTAGTCCCCCAAAGGTTGTATTCAAAGATATGCGGACCACATGCGGCAGCTGTTTCATCAAACGAAAAGCTATAATCCTTACAGAGGTATGCTATGTTGTTACGAACGACAGCACGCCATGACTTCGACATGAAAAAGCCTATACTAGCTTTATATGCAATGTTATTGATCAAACGTTCATCCTCGGTATACCCCGTCTCATATCTAGCTGTTTCGAAAGCAGGACCATTAATTTTATAACCTATATTTTCTTGAATGATATTACGTTTGCAGCGTGACTCGTCAAAGATAAACGTCCCTGCGTCATAACCAAGATTACGAAGAATGATATTATCACTACCATTACGGTCGGCCCAAAACAACGAACGACCTTTCGTAGAATAATTAAAAGCAATCAGATTGTTCGAGTCAAATTCCATCTCGTCACCTAGTGTGATATTAGTAGTGAACGATGAGCCTTCACCTGCCCATCCACGAGCCTTCCCTTTGAATTCAATAAAAGTATTGTTTGCCAACAGGTTGTTGTTGGACTCACGTCCCATACCAACACCATCGCCATATGTAGCCTTAAAATAGTTATTGCAAATCACATTATCGGATGAATTGTATAGACGAATCAATGAGATGCCGGTATTCACAATCTTATCATTACCTATGTCTTCGAAATGATTATTGATAACCACACAATGATTAGCTTCCTTCATTTCAAAAGTCCATCCAGAATAATAATAACTCTTAAATGTGAATCCTTCAACCCATATATAGCTGCGCTGATAGAGGTTAAACACCGGCGTTCCATCAGTAGTAAACTGCTTGCCGGGATGTTTGATGGTCACCTTATCATTGTCCGAAAGAGGTTTAAACACAATCATTGCTTCGGCAGTACCAGAAGTAATGGGAGTAATATTTTCCTCAAAATAAGTCCCTCCGGCAATCAATACCGTGTCACCGGCTTCCACTTTGAGTGCAGCATCCGATATTTTTTTAAACGGTTTTTCCAACGATCCGTCAGGCTTTTCCTGCGAATCAGAAGGTGACACATAAAGACGTCGATATAGTTTCACGTCTATGCCATCGGCAAGCTGATTCAAGGTGAGGGATACCTGATTGCCTGTAGCTTTAGATATCAGATTAATGCTTTGACTACGTTTTTCACCGGTTGTGTTGGCAGCACATTGAATCGTGACTATCGTCTGACCTTCGCCTATAGCTTTGCCGCCGACATTGGCAGATAGACTTGAAATAAAAGAATTGTCGTTCGATTCATATTCTATCTCCCATTCCGTATTATTCCAATCAATGGTTACATTCACCGATCCACCTGTAGATGGTACATCCACACTTTCACCAACAAATACAGCACTCTGATGACCCAATACAATCTCGTTGAGTTCCTCATTATTATCCGAACAAGCGGCGAATGATAATACCGCAATCAATCCTAATAGATAAAAATATTTCATACATTATTATTCTAAAATAAAACTCTGCATCTCTTAATTCTGTTTCAACCCATTGACATATCCTTCATATATCAATTTGCGATTATAATCCAGATCCCAAATACCAACAGGCTGTCCGCCACGCCATCCTGATGTTACAGGCGCATCCGTCTGACACCATTGTGTAATTCCATAACGTTGTGGCTGAGGAATTATTTCGAAATACTTCTTAATAATAAACGTATAGAAATCGGCCATCTTGCGATGTTGCTCTTCTGTAACATCGGCAGTCATAATATCAGTTCCATCTTCAGCCACTAAGCCCATATCCAATTCGGATATCTTGACGAGTTTACCAGTCGCTGCAAGTTTCGTGAACATATTTTCTATCGAAGCCTCAAACTCTACCTGCTTGGCCGCATCTAGATAGTAACTTACATGCATTTGCGTAGCAATACCATCCACACCACGGCTATTGGGGAACTTTTGCGCATAGGTATCATCGATATATTTCACATAATCCAAGAATCCTTGCAATTTCTTGCTACCTATACCCTCCAGTCCATATTCATTAACAAATAGTTTGATATCTTCACCGCCATGCTTACGAGCAAATTCAAGAGCTTTCACTGCATAATCTTTACCGAGGAAGTCTTGCCAATAAAAATTGGAGTTTTGGGTATTATCCTTATTCACATCCACTCCATCTTTCATGCCAGTCTTCAGTTGGGTCGGATCAGGCCAATCCTGCATGGGTTCGTTCAGTAGTTCCCATGTTTTCACGTAACCGCCACAGGCATCGATCATACCTGCCATCCAACGTTCCAGCGCATCGCTCAGAATCCGCACTTTCTCTTGTGGGTCCTTCACTATAGTTTGATCACCGGTAGTGATACTCCAATCCATTGTGATGTTGTCGATGTAATAATTGCCCGTTCCGGTTTCAGAGCCTAAAAGAAGTGTAAATTCGGTCAATTCCTTTTGTTCTTCAGTCAAATTCAAATCGGACATATTGATTTTGATTAATCCTCTGCCCCATTTTCCATCGGGACAACCAAAACCGGCTGGGGTATTAAATTTCTTCGATGGAGAGTTCTCGTTAATACCGAATCTCATACCGGAACCTGTTTGACCCTTATTCCAATTCCCTCGGAAATCAACTGATAAAGTGAGGTAATCTCCCAGTTTCGTACCTTCAGGCAACGTTACCTCAAACTTTGGATAAGAGCGTTGAGCAGCTACTTCATCGTTACCTACATGCAACACACTGCCCGATTCATTATCAGGATCGGCCTCTACAATTGCACTACTATTACCGGTCATCGGGTAAGATACACCCACATTGTCGCTTTCAAAGTCGATGATATACTTACCCGATTTATGCTCTCCGGGAATAAATTCAGGTTCTATCAAGCTATAGAGATAGTCCTTGCGTGTTTGCGCATGCCAGCAAAGCACATGTCCATAGACCGACATATTCGACCGCTCGGCCAATTGTACAAAGTTCTTCACCCTCGTAAAGTCCATTGTGCCGTCCGACTGAACTACCGAGCCATACTTCATGGCATTGCCGGCTGTCATTTCATCAAAATTAGAGCGAGTCAACGTGTACACGATGTCTTGCTTTAAGAAATTTGCGGCATTTACACCAGTACCCAGCTTAAAGTCAGGGTCGGTAGTGCGATTCACATAGCTTTTCAAGGGAGCTAACGAGTTCAGATAGTCACCCGGCTGAGTAAGTAATAGAGGTATACGTTCTTTATTAGCCTCTGCCACCAGATAGATTGATTGTGAGCGATTTTTACCTGTGGGATTGTCCAAACATCGTATCGTCACAGCAGTTTGTCCACTACCCGATAAGCTACCTCCAGCACTTTGCGACAAACTTGATACGACTGCATTCTCTTGCTCGTCATATTCTATTCGCCACGTTGTATTGCTCCAATTGACAGTAGCAACCACATCACCACCTGTCGTAGAAACCATCAAGCCCTCTTCGGCAAAAAACAAACTCTGAGATCCGCCCGATTCGTCCATCACATCCTTGTCGTCATCAGTACAGGAAAGCACCATAAATGACAAGAGAAACATAGCTATAAGCGATTTTGTATTGTTCATAATCAGCTTTTAAGTTTAAAAATATACCACTACCCGAGGTTTGCCATTGTCCATAGCCACCCCGGTGTAGCGGTTAAGTTGTTATTTGCTACTATTTACCACCATTTGGAGTCACTTCCTTGATCTTCATCAGGTTTTCGCGTATCCAAGTCGCGCGACACTGACAAGCCTCCCTTCATATTATATTCTATTTCATAATTGGGTACACTTGTGTAGTCTACAAAATCAAAGTCAATATCTGATATTACAATATATGTATGCTTCAGATAGGTTTTAGTAGCGTCCATCTCCGATGACACTTTATAAGTAGGGGTAGAATAAGAATTGAACTTCAACTTCTCATTCTCAGCCCATATTTTCATTTTATAAAGATCTTTTTTAGAATCCACCTTATCTCCTGTGAATTGCAGGAACACTTTGTAGTTGATTCTATCCTCGTAATCCTCGGTACGCTGACCTGCGTAGAAGAAGACGATAGAGTCAGTCACTACATTAAGCTTAATTTCGGTCGAACTGAACTTAATATCCGATTCACCTGCCATCGTGCCCAAAAGGCTCGATCCGGAAAAACGTCCTGAAAACTCATTAAAGAGAATCGGACGAAGCACCGCCGTACGATAGTACTTGCGCGGGTTTACAGCGTAAGTGCCGTTAGCATCCTCGCATACCTTTAGGGGCAACGCCCATTTTTGCGAATCATCGAGGCCGTCCAACGAAAATTCAATCGGAAGTAAAGCATGGCTCTGACCTGCCGGAATGGTTAATTCCTTCGGGAAAGAATAATACTTTTGAGGCAATTCCCTAAAGTAAAGTTCGGGGCGATTACCGAATTTCTCGAAATTGAGGATATCAAGTGTATCGTCGCGCAGGCTAAACGAAACTAAACGATCGTCGGTATTATCGGTCGATCCACTCACCAGTACGGGCAAATTGTACGTATATTTTGCGGAATTAGCATATCGCACATGCACATCCGTAACGCCCCATCCGCCCGGTTGAGTCTTAAAAGATATCAATTGTTTGAATTGCTCATCGGTCCATTCGTCATTGCATGAAGACAAAGTGCCACCTCCAATCAGTACTACAAGTAATAATTTATATATCGTTCTCATACTATGATATTATCGTTAAAAATAATTATATACATCAAGCGGGACGAAGCCACACTATATTTAATATCTCATCCCGGATTATTGCGGATAAGTCCAACCCGGATTTTGGGTAAGGCGCTTGTTACGTCGTAACTCATCATGATGGATAGGCCAAAACCACATCTTCTGTGAGAACGCACATGGGAAGCTCTGAATTGCGACAGGCACATAGAACAAGTCGCGCATCTTTTCCGTACATTGTGTGTTATAACCATATACAATGGTGGATTCCTCCACCTCGGCATCCAGCCATCGGCGTAAGTCGAAGTAACGATGTCCCTCAGCAAAGAGTTCGATCTGACGCTCACGTTTCAACTTATCGCGGAACAAAGCCGGTTCTGAATAAACAGCATCGGTATAGTCGTGTAAACCAGCACGGATACGGATAGGTTGAATACCCTTCTTCAATTCATCGGGTGTACGGCTAATACTGTAGGTCGTACTGCCATCCCACGATTTCACGTCATAGGAGACAGAAAGCTCGTTCAATGCTTCGGCATAAATTAAGAGGATTTCGGCATAACGCATGTCCGGAGTATATTTATTTCTGATACGACCTACGTCACTGTGAGCACCCACGATGTCATACGGACCAACATACTTCTTAATCCCAATGCCTGTTGCAAGTCCACCGCTCAGCTTACCGCGGTAATAGAACACCTGCACATCCGGTTCTTCATCAAGTGTTTCATCGTAATCAAGCATATGCCAGATAGAACCACTGTAAGCTACTGATGCATAGAAACGAGGCTCGCGATTGGCGAATTGCAAAGACACGTCATCGGGAATGTCACAATATTTATAGTTCTTGCGAACCTCCGACGACATATATCCGGTAAGGCGCTCCGTATCATCGGTATTCCGTCCTAACTCTTTGTCTTTACCCGGAGCATTGGTAGCGTCAGCCATATAGTAAGCATCAAGTTGCTTGATTGTCATACAATTGGTATTTCGACCTTTGGCTTCAGCTGGCATTTGGTTAAAAGTAAGCCTCCGTAGATTATTATCACCACTGCAATTCTGCAAGTGTGAGAAAATAAGTTCCTTATTCTGATTGGCCGCCAACTCACCATTGAATATCTGCCGATACGACTCCATGGGATCGATATTCATCCAGCCGTCGGGCCATGCCAAATTGGAGAACTTCTCATCATAAACCGGTTCAATAGTTGCTGGGAAAGCCAATGGATTGACAGCATCGGCCGTCGAACGGCGAGATGCGACATGCAGACTATACACTTGCAGGTTCATCACATCTTTGGCCGCAGCTGCCGCTTTTGCCCATTTCGATTCGTCTTTCTCTGTGGGAAGCAGACGCTTACCATCATAATCAATAAGCTGTGCGGCATAAGCTTCGGGAGCCTCGCCATTCATCAACGGACTGGCTGCATAAAGTAACACTCGTGCACGCAATCCCAAAGCAGCACCACGCGTGGGACGAGCAAGATCCTGAAGCGAACGCCGAAGAGGAAGATCGCGGGCAGATTTCAATAAGCACTCGTTGATATACTCCACACACTCGTCATAGGTGTTACGCGAGTGCGAGATTTCATCATAACTTTGTAAGTAATCCACCGGCTCTTTAAGCAACGGAATGGGACCAAACATACGAAGCAAATGCCAATAGTAATAAGCAACAAGAAAGTATGCTTGACCACGGAGGTCGGCACGTTCCACATCGTTAAACTGCATATTCCCATCAATGTACTGTAGAAATACTTGCGCCTGATTGATGCCTTTATAGCACAATTGCCATACCTGCTTACTGTTGTCGTTCAAGCCGCTTTCACCGTACGACCCGTTGCGCCAGCTACCATAACGGTTGCTTCCCCAATTATCACCGTAGGCCATATCGTCCGAAAAGTTAAAGGGACTTCCACCCTCCTGACTACATATTTCCTGCAAATGTTTATCACCATAGAAATTGTAAGCTCCGGCAAGCCATTCGTTGGTATAGTCGCGATTGGAGAAGATATCCTCGATGGTCATTCGCTCCTTGAAGAGGTAATCCGTATCCAAATAGTCGGCGCAACCCGTCAGTGCGGCACCTCCCGATAGGATAAGTGCCATCGTTGTTATTTTGAAGTATTTATTTGTTGTCATAATCATTACAAATTAATTGAAACACCTAAAGAATAAGATCTGTTGAGCGGATAGTTCTTACCATCGCTCGATCCCATTTCAGGATCCCACAAGTCGAATTTCGACCAGGTCAAGAGATTAGTTCCGATAAAGAAGAAACGCACACTGTTACAATGGATTTTTCTTACCACATTAGAGGGTAATGAATAACCTACATCCAATGTCTTCAAGCGGAGGTAAGAACCATCGCGCAACCAGAATGTCGAATTGCGATAGTTGTTACTATTACCGCCATACGACAAGCGGGGATAATCAGCATTGGGATCTTCCGTATCCATTGTACCAGAAATCTCGTGCGAAATCCAACGGTTACCCGAAGCCATAGCCGACAGGATATTCCCCCAGGCCGTATTATCATCACCGTTTACATTAGTAAACATCCACACACTTGAGCCATTAATGAAATAAGATGATTTACCTACGCCTTGGAAATGCACGTTTACATCGAAACCTTTCCACTTGGCCGTAACACCGAATCCATAGGTCAAGTTTGGCTTGGTGGTAGCACCGATAGCCACTTCATCTTCCGAGTTGATATTACCATCACCATTCACATCCTTATACTTGATATCGCCGGGCATTACATCTCCTTGGTTGGGCCAGTTACGGATTTCTTCATAATCCTTGAACAGTCCCAAAGCGATTAGTCCCTTGGCCTGATTTACGCGATGTCCTTTTTGCAAACGATACTCATATACATCCGACATTTCATCACGTTCTACGATTTCATTCTTGCTGACCGTCATATTGGCGCGCAGCGTCACGCTTACATCACCAAACTCCTTATTAAACGCAATGTTACCATCCATACCGTGCGCTTTCACCTCACCGACATTGGCCGAAGGATTGCTCTGCAAACCGACATAGTATGGCAAATAGTTGCGGCTCATATAGATACCTGTACGGTGCTCCTTAAAGTAGTCGATTGTACCTGTGAACATGTCATTGAAGATAGCGAAGTCGATACCTACATCCTGCTTGGTCGATACTTCCCAACTCACATCAGTAGATGCCAATTGGTCGTATTTTCTTCCTTCCCAGCCACGGCTATATCCGAAGTCTCCGGAATTGAATCCACCCATTGTATTCAGTGTATAGAGGTAGGGGAAACGCTGACCGATATTGTCGTTGCCTACCTTCCCCCAAGAGTATCGTACCTTAAAGAGGTCTAACCAAGGGAAGAGGCGCTTCATAAAGGGTTCCTCCGAAATGTTCCATGCGGCAGACGCGGCGGGGAAAAAGCCCCAACGATTATCTTTATGGAAGTTCTCCGAACCGGTAATACCAAAGTTGAAGTTTACATAGTAACGGTGCTTCCAGTTGTAGTCGAATCGTCCGGCAAAACCTTGGTTACGACGGTCTATACCATTCTGAATGTCTGAACCTACGTTTTGTGTCTTGATCTCGGCTTGCTGGTTATACTTCAGCACTGCATTCACATAATTGTTTGAAAAAAACACTCGTGAATAGTCGAATTGCCATTCAAGGAACTCCTTACGACTGCCATTCGAACCAGAAGTCTGTTCCATCTTCTTCTCCTCTACTATACGAGTAAACAGCAATTCACCATTCTCGTCACGGTAGTGCGGTGTAGCTCGATATTGATTGGGCCACTTGATGAAGTTCTTCCAGTTGGAATTGTAGGTGTCATAACCGAAACGAAACTTAAAGCTCAAGCCCTTGGTCAGGAAGTCGAGTTTCTGCTGCAGTTCAAGCGTACACTCCATATTGTTGTTCCAACTTTCGCGATAACCTGTCTGCGTAGCTTGCACCCAAGGGTTGAAACCGCCACCACCTTCATCCTTGTACGTAGGTACATATCCGTTGGAATACATGACAGGTACCAGAATGGGATTGTACCCCATAAGGGCATTCCAGATATTCCACGTACCTGTACCGGGATCTTTTTGAGTATCGAGTGCACCGGCTACGCCCAACTTCAGCAGCGTTGTTTTGGTGACATCAATATCTACATTCACACGGTAGTTCCATTTATTGTAGTTGGCATTGGTGTCGTAATCTTTCATCACAGCATCGGTCTTGTACAGACCCTGCTGACTCAAGAAGCTACCACCCACATAGTAGCGAGCCGTATTACCACCACCGGTCATACTGATCGATCCGCGTCCGCTCCACGATCCGTTGCGCATCATCACATCAAGCCAATCGACCGAAGGATACAGGTCGGGGTCGAGTTGCAGACGAAACATTTCCAACTCCTCGGGAGAGTAAAGGGGATCCTGATTACGTGTAATACGCGCCTCATTGGCCATACTTGCATATTGGTAACCATCGACAAAGTCGGGCAACTTGGTGGGTTGGTTATAGAATGTTTCCCCCTTCACATTGATGTTAATTTTACCGCTCTTACCGCGACGCGTAGTGATGAGCACCACACCATTGGCGCCACGACTACCGTAGATAGCTGTTTCGGAAGCATCTTTCAGCACCGAGAACGACTCGATATCCTCTACGTTAATCTCGTCAAGGTTGCGTTCGAATCCATCCACCAGTACCAAAGCCGATGCATTGGCGCCAAATGTCGAGATACTACGAATCCAGAATTCCGACGTACTGCCAGGTTTACCGCTTGTAGTAATAGCCTGTACACCGGGCACAACACCCGCCAGTGACGTCGAGATAGAGCCTCCGGGATTGGACTTCAACGATTCTACATTGACATTGGTGATAGCACCTGTCAAGTTTACTTTCTTCTTCAGACCAGTACCTGTAATCACCACCTCATCAATGATATTATTGACATCTTCCTTCATTACTAAGTCAATTTTAGACTTGTCCTTTACCTGAATTTCTTCTGTTGCGAAACCAACGTAGGTAAACACCAAAATACTGTAAGGTTTTACATTTTTAATAATATATTTTCCGTTGATATCTGTAATGGTACCCAAGCCGGGCTCATTTTTGATGCTTACGTTCACACCTATCAGAGGCTCGTTGTTCGTTCCATCTATCACTTTACCCGTAACTGTAAGGCTACCCTGCGCCATCATGCTCAGACAAGAAGTCAACAAGGCACATATAAATAGTAGTATTCTTTTCATATCTTATGGTTATGTTACGATTATTAATTATTCTTCCGGCGCAATTTTGCGTACGCGATGGTTGTCGCAGTCACCGATATAAAAACACTTACGTTTCATGTCGTAAGCGATACTGGTGGGATGATTGAAGAGTGCTTGAGAGCGAAGTTCTCCATCCACATAACCCCATTCACGGCTATTACCGCGACCAGCGTAGGTTGTCACACGACCTTCGGGTGTGAGAACACGAACAGTATGGCTATCACGATCGCAGAAGTAGAAGTCGTATTCATCCTCTTCGCCGGCATAAGCTTCATTCTTCACGAAAATACCTTGGTTTGGCCCCCACAACCGTGCACCTGTGCCCATTCCGTCAACCCATCCTGGGCTACTATGTTTTCCGCATACAATATAGGGAACAGCCAATTTTCCGGTTTCTCTATTATAATCCACACGATAGATGCAATGTTTGCCATTGTAGATGATGTAAGCCCAGTCACCTGTGGGATGCCAAACGATGTGGAAGTTTGAGCCTTTAGTATCCATCATTACCTCCTCTTCAGTCAACGTGCCTGTAGCCGGATCGTAAGATGATATCATAGCATGGTGATAACGTGTATAATAGATTTTTCCATTTTGGGGATGAACGGCACACGTCTTTGCTCCACGAGCATTACAAAGAGACAAACGTTCGGTAAACCCACTGGCACGGGTAAACAGATAAATACCGGTATTTGTATCCGAACTTTGATCGTCCACCACTACCATATCGCCATTAAGCGTAAAGTTCACATCTGCGCATTGCCCAATATTGGTAGTTTTGATATCTACATATTGATTCACGAAATCCACATGACGGAAAGCATCTCTCTGACCAACCCAATAGAGGTCATCATAATTGCTGTTAGGATCGAACATCATGCGCCAAATGTTGTCAAATGCACCACAATCGTCAAACGGACCGGCCAGCACATCCCATTTGGTATTGTTCTCATAAAGTTTGCCCAAGAAGGTGGTTACCACATAATTATATTGGTAATCAAACTTGGCTTCACACACACCGCTCTTCAGCTCAGCCTCGTCATCACCAACAACAGAGACTTTTACATCTCCTTCATAAGCTTTCGATGGACAAATGCAAAGCAACGATTCGCCCTTTACATTGATAACTTTGGCGGGATAGCCGCCAATCGTAACTTTTACTTTACTCACGTCGTTACCGAAATTTCGGCCATATACCACTACACGAGTCCCTTTACGCCCCTCGGTAGGCAGAAACTTCTCTACTACAATCTCCTCTTTAGGATTGAACGGAGTACCCGAATCCTGATTTACATCCAAGGTACTGCCCTTGTAACAAGAAGAAAAAAGGACTAAGCCCGCCACAAATAATGTCTTCTGCAGCAACGCTTTAGAAAATACATGTCGTCTTGTAACCTGTATCATACACTGTGAATTTTAAAATAGTTATTAATTTAAGTAACAATCAATAATTAGACAATCGAGCCGACTTAACTTGAATACGCTCGATATAATGTGTTATTCATCCGGACATAATAATTATTATTTAAAGTTTAACAAAAAGACTTTATTTTTTATCCTTAAACAACCCCATTTCCTTTATTATAAAAGGAAACACCTATTAAAACTGCTTTAAAAATTATACCTATTTTGAAACAACCTTAAAAAAATATATCCATTCCTTCTTAAAATTATATCTATTCCTTGTGATGATTGTATTATCCTTATTTTCATTCAGGGTTTAAACAAATCAGTTATTTCATTTGGGTGACAATACAAAAGTATGATAAATTCGACCAACTATGTCGCAAAACAAAACATGCTTCCATACATATCGAACATCCAGATACAAGCAGGATACATAAATCGGTAAACATCAAACATACCCGCCAATAAAACGAATCAAACCGGTTCCAAAAGGAGAAAACTCAATTGTTTAAGCCTACCAATGAGTCTCTATTTTATATGCATTAAGATATAAACCTGCATTTTTCTCCATGGTGGGACGATTTAGCTTTTCTATCTTTCCTACTTAATCTGTATCTATAATTTAATTCCGCCAACGGATACAGAATCGTATATTACAACCTTAGTTGCTGACGAGTAGGACAACCATGCAAGCTCAATCCTATGTGAAAATTCATTAGCTGTTCAAGGTCGTAAACAGGACGTTCATAATCGCTGGGGAAAGGCAAATGATGAAATGTTTGAAAGTAAAGCAAACAGGCATCCTTCCACCATTGGGCATCGTGCGTTTGTATTTTCAACTTATGCTGCACATGCTCAAACCGTTCTTTATCCACATAGGGTTGCAGAGCATCCCATCGTTTTTGAAATCCTCGTGCCTGTTCCAGTCCCGTTTGATAACGATGACATAACTCGTGCCACAGTGTGCGGCCGCTATGTAACTTTTCATTCCATCCTACCCGATGAAACCAAAGCAGATACTCGTCAGGACAAGTGGCACGGTTCTCCCACATATCAAACAAGGGTGAAGCATATTGTGCGGTACCCCCACTACCAGTAGCTACTGTTCGGTCAAAACCAATGCCAAGAGAGTCGGATCTATGATAGTAAAGAGGTGACCAATCGGCTCGCATTCCCTTCTCGGTATACCAAGGAGCCGGACCATAATGGTGCACTTCGGCAAAAATATGATGCAAGCCGATAGGCATCATATAATTGACCAATGCTTCGCGCGTATCAAGCATAAGCTGAGAGGCCGATTTCACAAAATCAGTATTGTCCGTAAAGGTTTGCTTTAACCATTCCTTGGCTATTTCTTCCGAAGTGAGTTGTTCGTTCCAAGCCAATCGGCCAAACGCATACCAGTTAGCCTGTGCAAAATGGTGTCCACACCAATTGATGTCATCACCGATATTCGCTACACCGGCAATGGCCGATAAGCCATGCAGCCTTTGGGCTGTAATGCCTGCCACGGTAGGTTTAACAGAACTATCCGATTGTCTACAATAAGTATTTGCATCCAAACATTCTTTCCACAAAGGGGCTTGATAAAACAGATGATTAGAAGCACCTAAATACTCTTGCGTGATTTGAAATTCCACCATCTGTTGTGTATGAGGCATACGACCAAAAAGTGGATTGAATGGTTCGCGAGGCTGAAAATCGACAGGTCCATTCTTGATTTGCAGAATCACATTATCGCGAAACCGGCCATCCAACGATTCAAATTCCAATAAAGCCTGCATAGCCCTGTCTTCACTGGCAGCTTTATAAACAAAGGAGCGCCACATCACAATGCCACCATAGGGACGCAGCGCATCGGCCAACATATTGGCTCCATCCACATGGGTACGACCATAATCGCAGGGACCAGGCTTTCCTTCACTATTGGCTTTCACCAAAAAGCCTCCAAAATCGGGCACTAATTGGTAGATTTCTTTCGCCTTATCCTGCCACCAGGCTATCACCTTCTCATCCATAGGGTCGGCTGTAGGTAGTTTACCTAACTCTTTGGGCGAGGCAAAATTTACACAAAGATAAACCTTCACCCCATAAGGGCGAAAGATGTCGGCCAGAATTTTCACCTTCTGAAGATAGGCAGTAGCCAGCATTTCGGGCGAAGCGTTTACGTTATTCAGCACCGAGGCGTTGATACCTACCGAGGCGCATGCCCGTGCATATTGCTCATACCGAGGCGAAATAGTTTGAGGCATCTCCTCCCATTTCCACAGAGAATTTCCTGCATATCCACGCTCAATAGTTCCATTCAAATTGTCCCAATGGTTAAGTACACGCAAGGCATAAGTGGGCTTTTCCACCTTATTTATACATTCAACAGGTTCACCACAAGCCTTATGGCGCAACAAATCGTAAGTGGCATATAGCAAGCCCTGTGTGGAAGCTGAAGTCAACAACGCTTTTCCATCGGCATCTGTATAGATTGAGTACTCCTCATCAACAGCTGGGGGCTTCGCCTTTGAACTTTTTCTTTTTACCAGTTTGTACTCTATACGTTGACTCCATCCGCCCTCTTGTAACTCGCGCATCGCAATCTTCATGGTGGGATGATTTTTATCAACCCCTTTACATACTACATCCATCTCCAATGGCTCGCACTGATTGGCGGATGGAGTCCGCAACCATAATTTACTACCATCTTCTGCTTGCAAGAGGGGGAAGTCCATGAGGCAGAAGAGACATAAAACTAAAAATTTCTTTTTAACCATACTTAGACTTACTTAATTGTTTAACGATAGGTAAACGACACGGCATTTTGCTGATTCGAACAGGGAACTACCGACAAATTATATTGGTTTCCGTTCAAGCCCCATTCATCTTTATCCTTATTCCAGCGTTTCAACTGTTCTTCCTGAATACAGAATTTTACAGTTTTTGCTTGTCCCGGTTTCAATGACACACGCTGATAACCTACGAGTTTTTGCTTGAGTCCCTGTTTCTGCCAAGTTGGCGATGATAAATAACATTGTACCACCTCTTCGCCTGCATATTTACCAGTATTTCTGATTTCGGCAGACACTTCTACCTTGTCGCCTTGCTGTAGTTTACGATGTTTCATCTTTGGCTTACCATATTGATAGTTTGTGTAGCTCAAGCCGAATCCAAAGGGAAAAAGTTCTTTGCCTTTGAAATATTGATAACTGCGTCCATGGGTGATGTCATAATCATCGAGCGCCGGCAGTTCCGACTCGTCGGCACAAAAGGTTACGGCAGTCTTACCGCTGGGATTGGTCTTGCCCAAGAGGATATTGCTAATGGCTTGGGCTTCACCCTGACCAGCTATCCATACATTGAGTAAAGCAGCGGGCCCCTCAATAATATCTTTCAGCGCTAAAGTAGAACCGCCTCCTAAGAGAAGGATTGTTTTAGGATTGGCAGCACACACCTCTTTTATCAATTCGATATGCGCATCGCTCAAGTTCAAATTCTTACGGTCGCGACCTTCGGAAGAATTATCATCGCGCACAAAAAGAATAGCCACATCCGAACGTTTGGCAAGTTTGGCAGGCGTGTCATCCGTACCTTTGAAAGGAGGCGTCCACGTCAGACGAATGGGCATTTGGGTGTTCAGCTCCTCACAATCCACTTTCAGTTTATATTCCTCACCCTCTTTCAAGACAACCTCACACGAAGTCTTGAACCGATGCCCGTTATATTTACTCAACATCTGTTTGCCATTGATGAACAATTTACCACGCCCCGAAGCCTCCAAATAAAACATGTATCTTCCAGATTGTGGTGCCTTGAGCGTAGATGTCCAGCTAGCAGCACGCACTTCCTTTTGTTTCAAAGCGGCATCCTCAGCAAGCTTAAAGTCGAGCGTAAGATCCTGGCGTGTCAATGCCGCCTCTTTCCCCACCTTAGTACCTTCATAATAGCGAGCCGTAAAACCTAAAATACCATCGTAAGCTTGGTCAGCCGTTTGTGTCAACAGGTGGGATGGAATCAACACTTCTTGAGATCGCTCCCCCATCCAAGTAAGATTGGCCAGCCTGCCCGCATCGTGTGTGAAAGCTTCAAGCAATGTACGATTATATTCAGGCATACCGCTGTAATCACCATAGTAAACAGACTTAAAGGCATCACCTATCAAAGCAATATTCAATTTTCGCTTGGACGCATCCGGTTTCAGCGGCAATACCCCTTCATTCTTCAGCAGAATCATAGATTTCTCCGCCGCTTCGAGTGCGAGTTGCTGGTGACGCTCACATTCTACCACGCTGTATGGCGTATTTTTATAAGGATTGCCTTGGTCAGTACCTTTATCCAATCCGAGTCGAGCGCGCAAGTCGAGCACGCGTGCAACTGCTACATTTAAGTCGTGTTCCGTAATGAGTCCTTTATGATAGGCTTTCTTCAGTCCGGGACGATATTCATCTCTCAACGACATATCGCAACCAGCCCTCAATGCCAAGGCGGCTCCCTCTTCCAGATTAGGTACATATTTATGATGTGTATAAAGTTTGTCAATAGCCGAACCGTCAGAGATAACCACCCCTTCAAAGCCCCACTCCTTACGCAATACATCAGTAAGCAGCATGGAGTTGGCACAGCAAGGTATACCGTTCAAGGCATTATAGGCTCCCATGATAGATTTAACATATCCGCGCACCACCGCATCCCTGAATGCTGGGAAATAATACTCGCGCAATGACACTTCATCAACGATAGCCGAACCACCCAACCGGCGATTCTCCTCATTGTTGGCCACAAAGTGTTTAGCTGTAGCTACGGTTTTTAAATAGTAGGGATCATCACCCTGCATACCTTTAATAAATGAGACACCCATATCCGATGTAAGCAGCGGGTCTTCACTGAAACATTCAGTAGTACGCCCCCAACGCGGATCGCGCGCAATGTTAAGAGTAGGAGAAAAGAAGGTAAGTCCATAATGGCGATCGCTATAGCCATGTTCACGCACGTCTTGATGATGCTTGGCGCGCGCCTCATCACCTATTGCTATGCCAATGCGATGAATCAACTCCGCATCCCATGTAGAGCCCATGCCGATAGGCTTGGGAAACACCGTGGCCTTACCGGCACGAGCTACTCCATGTAAACACTCGCTCCACCAATCATACTTAGCCAATCCCTCTTGCGGAACTCCGGGGTATCTGGCACAAAGCAAATCAATTTTTTGTTCGACCGATAAACTTTGTAGTTTCTGTTGCACACCCTCCCGATGTGGTTGCGCCCACAAAGGTAGTGTGAGACACCCTACAGACAGTACAACCATTTTTTTGAAGAAATTTCTCATAATATTACTTTTGTTATTGATGTTTCTTTCAATGACAAAAGTAGCGCTTAGCCGGCAGAATAGCAGTGAAGCATCAAACAACCAACACTACAGAAAACACACCGCCGTAAACATAGGATACAAAAAAATGGAATTATAATACATCACTTGAGAAAACAATCCCTCCAAAAAGAATCTACATCCACATAGCCTCCCAACGACTTTGTGGCATAATTGAAGATAGCGAATTTGCTGCCCATAAACATTTTGGTATGATCAAACTTCATTTTGCAAGGGCAGCCTATCCGCTTCCACGTTTTGTTGTCGTAGCTATAGTAGAAAGTCGCTTCATCCTTTCCTTTCGTGAAGTCACCGTCGATACGCAGATAGACCACATCGTTCAAGCATTCCACACGTTCTTTCTCTTCCGTCTTCACTTCCGTCACCCGTTTGTCCTTATCTGCTAGGCTGACCGACTGAAACGACATCACCAATGACTTCTTTCCCGCTTTCTTCTCCACAGCAAGCACACCCGACAATCCGTTGAAAGCGCTGAATCCCGCCACATCGCCATCCGCCATTTTCGATACATCCATCGCCACCACTCCACTACACCGGGGACCGCTCATACGCTGAGTCAGAGTATTGGGCGCCAAAAACAGGTTTTCCACTACCCTCCCCGTTTTCAGTCGCATGAATCCCGGACGTTCGGTCAACGACCAACAATCATCCATCGGATTATGGTTCCACTGCCAATAGAGCGACAAATTGGAGGCGGAAAAATCATCACTTCCCATGATTCCTCCTTTGCAAGCATCGGGATAAGTGGTCAGAGTCATTTTCTCAGGCACACGACCGTCGGCATCGCCCAGCATAGGCCAGCCATCCTCCCAACGGCAAGGCATCAGCGTGGGCACACGTCCTATGCCGCCCCGGTCTTGAAAGATGAAGCCATACCAGTCGCCTTGCGGAGAATCCACGATGCAACCCTGCCCTACACCACCATAGCCTTGGAATTCCGTTTCAAGAATCACCTTCTTTTCGTAAGGCCCGGTTATCCGGTCGGCACGGTAGCACACTTCACGACGAAGCCGCCCCGGTATGCCCCAATCCATAGAAATCATCATCAGATAATACTTTCCGTTATATTTAAAAGCCTGGCTTCCTTCGAGCAATCCCTGTTCATCGGCATCACGTTCAAATATCTTCATATCTATACCTCCCGGTGCCACATCACTGAGGTCGCTCTTAAGCTGACGCAACTGCCCGGTTCCGTAAAACAGATAAACTTTCCCGTCATCGTCAAAAAACAAGGAAGCATCATGATGGTGGGGCGGACGCGAAACCAGCTTCCACTCTCCCGCCGGATCCTTGGTTGTATAAATGTAGCCACGATGTGGTTCGTCATTAGGTGAGAACCATACATAGAACTGTCCCTTATGATAGCGGATGCTCGAAGCCCACTGACCACGCCCATACACAGTTCCCTCTTTCAGGTCATAACGAGGCAAGTCGGTCAACTTCTGAAACACATAACTAATGGTTTCCCAATGCACCAAATCCTTGGAACGCATCACCGGGCAACCGGGCATCAGATGCATAGTAGTACTAACCAAGTAATAATAGTCGCCCACACGAATCATCGAAGGGTCGGGCACATCGGCATTAATCACCGGATTGCTAAAAATTTCCCGTTGCTGCGCCACTGTTCCTAAAGAAACGGACATCAGACCTAATAATAATATTGTTTTCTTGAAGTTCATGGATCTGTATGTCTTTAAAGTTAATATTTCAGGTTGTCATGCATCTGTAGTGCCAGTTCAGGAGCATAGTCCCTCTCAAATAGGTAGTGTCCGCCTGCTTCGGTTGTCACATCGTATTCATATACCTTATATAATACGGGAAGCTGGAGTGCTCTCAGTTTATTCGATTTCAAAGGAGCAGGCACTTCGGCAGGCGCATAAAGCATATTGGGACAAGCGCCTTCTGCAGGTTTCAGTCCCTCGCCCTTCAGAGGCACACAGCTACGTATGCGAAGCACACCGCCTATGCGTGAGCAAATCTCGGCGCGAAACAATTGTGCCCCACTCCATTCCATATCCACGACAAAACCACCTCGTGCCACCAATCCGCTGATTCTTCCTTCCCGCCACTCCTTGGGCAAAGCAGGCAGCAGATGCACGGCTCCATCGTGGCTCTGAAGCAACATTTCCGACACTCCGGCTGTATAACCGAAGTTTCCGTCTATCTGGAAAGGCGGATGCGCATCGAACAGGTTCGGATACGTACGGCCATCGGGATGTTCCTTCTGCTTTCCATCGCCTGGAAGAAGCCGGAGCATATTCCGTATGATGCGATAAGCGTGGTTACCATCAAGCATACGCGCCCAGAAATTAATCTTCCAACCTATACTCCAGCCTGTGGCCTGATCGCCACGCTGGAGCAGCGTGTTCTTGGCGGCAGCAAAAAGTGTGGGCTGCAAATGCGGAGAAATCTGGTTGGAAGGATAAAGCCCGTAGAGATGGGAAATGTGGCGATGCTCGTTCTTGGGGTCATCGGCATCGACCATCCATTCCTGTATCTGGTTGTATTTGCCAATCTGCATCGGCGGCAGTTGGGTACAAGTGGCTTGCAGGGAGTCTTGGTAAGCGGTCGGTTCTCCAAGAATGGTAGCAGCCAGACGTGTGTTGTTAAGGATGTCGAAAGCAATCTGGTTGTCCATGGTGCAACCGGCAGTCAGGGTAGAGGCTGTGTATCCATGCTCGGGGCTGACGCTCGGCACAGTAACCAGCCAACCATACTTGGGGTGTTTCACCAAGTGGCTCATCATGAAGTCGGCCGCGCCTTTCATCACCGGATAGTACTTACGCAAGAACGCTTGGTCGCCCGTATAGAGGTAGTGCTGCCAGAGATGTTGGCAAAGCCATGCGCCGCCGTTGGGCCACATCCCCCAGGTTGCGCCATCGACTGGACCGGCAATACGCCAAAGGTCGGTGTTGTGGTGAGCCACCCAACCCTTGGCACCATAAAGAGTGCGGGCCGTCTCGTGCCCGGTGACACTGAGGTCTTCGAGCATGGAGAAGAGAGGTTCATGGCATTCGGAGAGGTTGGTTACCTCAGCCGGCCAATAGTTCATTTCGGTATTGATGTTGATGGTGTACTTGCTGTCCCAAGGTGCGTGAAGGCTACGGCACCAGATACCTTGCAGATTAGCAGGCTGACCACCTGGCTGCGAGGAGCAGATGAGCAGGTAGCGTCCGTACTGGTAGAGCAAGGCCATCAGGTTGCGATCATCGACACGGTTGAAGTCGGCCACGCGCTGATTAGTGGGAGCCAATGAAGCGATGGTAGCAGGCAAATCGAGCTTCACACGATTGAACTGGGTCTGATAGGCTTTTGAATGTGCTTCGAGTGCCTTGGGATAAGGCTGCTTTAAAGCGGTTTTCAAATAAGCGGCGGCGCGGCGGGAAGCATTTCCGCTCACATCCTTGTAGTTGACAAAGTTGGTGGCTGCCGAGAGGTAAACGGTGGCAGTAGTGGCTCCTTGCACACCAAGGCGGTCGGGCTGATTCACCTGTTTGCCATCGTGAACCACCTGCACCTGCCATTCGCCTTTGATGGCCGAAGCAACGCCTTCCTGCTCCATGCCGATGCATTGCATGGTCAGCTTATTGCCCCTCACCTTGACTACGGGATGGAGGAGAGCAGACCCATCAGCCTCTTTCGGGGTGTCGTAACCCAAACTGAACAGCAAAGCCCCCTTGCGGTTGGCTTCGAGACGGACAATAATGACCTGGTCGGTCATTGACGAGAAGGCGGTACGGGTATAAGTCACGCCGTCCACCTCGTAACAGGTGGTGGCAGTGGCATCTTCGATGTCAAGTTCACGATAATAGTTGGTAGCCTTCTCGTGGCCCGGCTGTAAAATGAGCAAGCTGCCCATGTTGAGGTAGCTCATGCCGTGAGGTCCCGAAAAGAAATTCGGATTGATCAGTTTCTGCGCCTCCATAGTCTTATCCTCGAAGATGAGACGACGTGCCTCGTCAAGCACAGTTTTGGCTTTCGGGCTGTTGTTGTGATGGGGTCCGCCTGCCCAGAAGGTTTCTTCGTTAATCTGCAATTCTTCACGTCCGGCACCGCCATAGACCATGGCGCCAAGGCGTGAATTGCCGATAGGCAAAGCCTCCTCCCAATGTTGCGCGGGACGGTTGTACCAAAGTTTCAGACGAGTGACGTCGTACTTGTTGACCAAAGGCTTGACACCTTGCAGCTTCAACGCTGTTTCGGCAAAGCGCGAACCCATCATGCGGTAGCCTTGTGCAGTGTAGTGAAGAAAGTCTTTTGCCGCCGGACAATAATCCGACTTCACCACATGAGCCGTCGGAATCACTTCGGGCAGACGGTTGATGAGAAGATTGTGGGAAGCACAAATGCCGCGTTCGGTGCGGTTGACCACTTCACCGACAATCAAAGGGACATCCACGGCCTTCAGACCGAGGTCGGCAAGTATATGACCATAGACTTCTTTCACCTGTCCGAGCCAACGGGGATCACCCGAATTCGACTCGCCTTGGAGCATCAGGACGCCTTTGATGACACCCTCTTTCTGCGCCTTGCGTGCCAAGGCAATAAGTCGTCCATAGGGGTCGTTGTCGTATTCGGTAGCCATCTTCTTCAACCAATCGGGTTGCGAAGCGATATGTCCCTTACAGTTTGCCTTGTCGAATATCTCGATGCGGCAGCCACCGATGGCGACATTGATGACACCCACACGCACCTGCTTGGGCAGGTTGTCCACCATCATGCGACCAAAGTAATCGCAAGGGGGCAAGCCCGTATAGGGGCGGCAGAGCGGAGGAGTCGCCGTGCGCCACTCGCCCATCTTCCAGCCTTTTTCGGCATTGTCAACCGCGTTCATCACCATAAAGCGGGGATTGACTCCATGCTGGTCGATTTCCTCCACCTTGGCACTGCCTTCCATATTGCTCTGCCCGAAAGCCAGATAGATGTGGAAGTCTTTGTCCTGTGCGTTCACCATACCGGTGAACACTAAGAACGAAAAGAGAAAAGGAATAAAATGTTTCATGTTGTCTGATGTTTATCCTATTTATTTACGAAAGTTAGAGGTCGATAGTCATTTCTCGAACTCCCACCAATCCAGCAGGAAGAGGTTCTTCTTCTGTTGTTTGCAACCACGGAAAACGAGGTAGAGGTCGTGTACGCCACTCACCTTTTCCACCTTTGTTTCAAACGTCTGGTAAGCGGTCTTCGTATTGTCAATGCTGAGCCTGCCAATCAACTGTCCTTCTTCGTTATCGAGGCGAATCTCAATCTCGCCGCCATAGAGGTGGCAAGATGCCGATGCTTTGAACGTTGAAGCACCTTCGACAAAATCGACACTGCGCAGACGGATGTATTCACCGTCATCGATGTTGCGCACAAAGAGGCTGTTGTGCCGGCTGCAAGGGTTGTTGTTACCTGTTTTCAGACCGAAGCCCCAAGCCATGGTTTCCGCTTCCACACGACAATAGGGATTGAAGTTCGCCACCGGACGTAGGGTACATTCGTGAAAGTAGGGAAGTTCCTGAATGGTGCCATCGGCATTGTAGGTTATCTCGGCAAGAGAAATGGAGCGTCGTTCGGCGTGCAGGTCGGTTTCCAGCCGGTAGAGGTCATAATTCTGACCGAAGCAATAAGAACGGCCTTTGTAGTCGATGATGCCGGGATGGTTACCCCGAGTGCGTTCCGTATGACCCATGATGTGACCTTTGTACTCCCACGGCCCGGTCGGGTTCTTGCTCATGGCATAGCCTATCCCTTCGGGACAACAGGTGGAAGCAAACGCCAAGTAGTAGTAATCGCCACGGCGATAGAACCACGGGCCCTCCTGGTAGTCCTCGATAGGCGGCATCTTCACGATGTCGCCCGAATAAGAGACCATGTCTTCGTTGAGTTTCACCATATAAAGGTTGGGATTGCCCCAATACATATAAGCCTGTCCGTCGTTGTCCACATACACCGTGGGGTCGATGTCGTCCCAATGTTCGCGCTGCCACACCAACGGCTTGCCGATGGGGTCTTTGTAGGGTCCCATGGGCGAATCTGCCACCAGCACACCGATGCCATGACCATGAATGGGACAATACATATACCATTTGCCGTTACGGTGAACCACTTGGATGGCCCATGCCCCGTTGTTGCCTTGGTACCATTCAAAGTCACGGAGCGAGGCCACGACTCCACGGTCCTGCCAGTTCACCATGTCGGTCGAAATATAAAGCAGCCAGTTCTTCATCAGGAAGCCTTGGGCATTGTCCTTATCGTGTGAAGTGAAAAGATAAACAGTATCGTTGACTACCACCGGGGCCGGGTCGGCGGTATAGCTGGTCTGGATAATCGGCATATTAATTTCCGCCTTTGCTTGATAAGCATAGTTGTCCGAAGTCTGGGTTGGGTTTCCGCAAGCGGTGCAGATGCCCATCAACAAGGCAGCTTTCATTGTATGTTTCATAAGGAGTTATAAGTTATCAATTATTCAAACTGCTAATCACCAGCCCGCCATTGCAAGGGATTTCAATCTTCATCTCTTGCTTTTTGTTGACTTTAAGTTCTTTCAGCGAACCGTTTAGTAAGGTGTCATCGCTATAGAGCCGCACCTTGCTGCCAGCTTCAAACATAGGCAACCGGAGATTCAGCTTCAAAGTTTCCTTTTGGGCATTGATTCCTACCACAAACCATTGGTCTGCATGGCGACGTGCCAGGATGACGTACTTGCCGGGATAACCATCGATGAACTTTACGTCATCCCAAGTGGTAGGCACTTGCTTCATGAAGTCGATTGCCCAAGCAGGCGCATCCGTCAGGTTATTGGGTGCCAAGGCAAAGTGCTGCACGGCACTCTGGAAGAGTACCGCCGTGGCAAGAGCAAAGACATCACTCGTACGGCGGTAGTTACCGCGGTCGTTACCAGCACTCCATCGCTTGTTGAGCGTACTGCCGCCAAAGTCCATGCTGCCCACCGTGTTGCGCACAAAGGGATGGATGCAAGCGTTGAAAGCCTCCGCATCACAGGCACCCTGCCCGAAGTGGAGGTTCTCGCTCGCCAGCACCGCCTCGCTCGCCACATAACTGGGGTACATACGCTCCCAGCCTCTGGGAAGCGTACATCCATGGAAGATGACCAGCAATCCCATAGAAGCGGCATCGGTGAGGATGCCTTCATAAAGCCTCATCATGTCCTGCTTGTCGCCGCCGAAAAAGTCCACCTTGATACCGCGGATGCCGATACGCTTCATCCATGCCATCTCGGCAAGGCGGCTTCCTTCACCAGTATGCATGAAGGGCGACTGGGGAGCATCGTTCCATACACCGTTGGAGTTGTACCACAGATAAATGCCTACGCCCTGCTTCTTGCCGTAGGCGGCAAGTTCAGCCATTTTTTCGCGGCCAATCCGTTTGTCCCACCAGGCATCAATCAGCACCGACTCATACCCCATGTCGGCTGCAAAGTCGATATACCGTTTCTGTTCGTCAAAATTACAGCTGGAGTCCATTCCGATAATCCAACTCCACGTGCCCCGTCCATATAGATATTTGTCGTACCCGTTCCATGACGGCAACGGCTTGGGCTCCACAACATCGAACGGGATGGTTGTTTCTACAATCGGTGCCAGCGATTCACCCACGGTGATGGTGCGCCAAGGCGTGCAAGTGGGCAGGCGCATGGCAGCGGTTGCCGTGCCTGTACCGTTCTGTTCCCCTTGCTGGGGGAAGCCGATGGAGTAGATGCCTTGTCCGTTGCCCATCAACCGGCAACCCACATAGTTCCCGTCCGTACCAGTTTCGGAAAGCAGCATCCAGCCCTTGCTACCCTGCTTGAAGAGACAGGGGAAAGTGTATCCTTCGCCCCATCCGTTCTTCCCCATCGGTTCGTCAAGCGTATAGCTCGTTTCATAGCTAGGGGAAGTGCGGGCAAAGCCGCCCATTGGTTTCGCCTGCGGGCAAAGGAAAGTCGTGGTGCCACCGGGTATGGCGAAAGCGGTCGCCTCGCCTTCCACAACCCCTACCACCGTTTTGCCCTGTGGGTATATGCGGTAGCAGAAAGCGATGTTGTTGTTACTCACCTCGAAGTTGATGTCCATCACATGCACTTTGCCCTCCTTACCCTCTCGGTTCTTCCGTTGCTGGTAGAAGGCAAAATCGCGACGGTTGGCACGATAGGCGACTACCGATTTCTTGATGTTGCGCAGTGTGTAGTCCCTTGCTACTGCCTCCGCTTCCCCAGCTTTCCAAAAGCTGATGTTGCGGGTGAAGTCTCCCAGATTGGTACGCAAGCCCAAGGGAGAATCCTTGAGGAAACACTGCCCTTTGTAGTATACATTATATATAGGTGTTCCTCCACCGTTCAAGTCAATGTTGACAACCAGTTGCCCGTCCGGGCTGATAATTTGCTGCGGCTGCGCCCAGAGGAGAGCGGGCAGACAGAATAAAATACCGATTAAGAAATGTTTCATTATGAGTTATGAATTATAAGTTATTATCATTGCTGTCCCATTAAAATCTAAAATAGTTCTTTGAAATATTTGAAATTTAGTTAGTTACAGAGTTTTTTCGATTAAACGGATTTCGATTTGCACCTTTGCCTCTCTAAAAGGAGATTTGCAAATACATAAAGATAAATACGTTTTCACTCAACTAGTGTCATTCTTAGATAGGAATAAGTTTAACTACATTGTACGCAAGTATGATGGCGACAAATATGTGAACCACTTCACTTGCTGGAATCAACAACTTGCTTTGATGTTTGGTCAACTTTCTAATCGTGAAAGTCTGCGAGATTTAACAGTTGCGCTTGAAGCCCATCATTCCAGATGTTATCATTTAGGAATGGGTAAAAACGTATCAAAGTCATCGCTGGCACGAGCAAATCAAGATAGAGACTATCATATCTTTGAAGAATACGCTTACTGCCTGGTTAGTGAAGCACGACAAAAGCGTATCAACCATATTTTCAAACTTGGCAGTAACGTTTATGCCTTCGATTCGACAACTGTCGACTTGGGTCTTTCAGTCTTTTGGTGGGCTAAATTCCGCAAGAAGAAAGGGGGTGTCAAAGTGCATACATTATATGATGCAGAAACGCAAATCCCTGCATTCTTTCATATCACAGAAGCATCCATACACGATTCTAAAGCGATGATTGAAGTCCCTTATGAACCAGGCTCTTATTACATCTTTGACCGCGGTTATAACAACTTCAAGATGCTGTATAAGATTCATCAGATTGAAGCCTACTTCGTTGTCAGAGCAAAAAAGAATCGCCAGCACAAATCCATCAAATGGAAATGTAGGCTGCCTAAGAATGTGTTTTCAGACGCAAGTGTACTTCTGACTGGATTCTATCCTAAACAATATTATCCAGAGCCAATTAGACTGGTTAAATATTGGGATGAAGAACAAAAAAGGGAGTTCATATTCATAACCAATGCGATGCATATATCTGCACTTCAAGTTGCTGAACTTTATAAAAATCGCTGGCAGATAGAGTTGTTTTTCAAATAGCTCAAGCAGCATCTTAAAATCAAAAGATTTTGGGGTACTACAGAGAACGCTATTCGAATACAGATATATGCAGCAATATGCACTTACTGTTTGGTGGCAATCATTCAACACGATATGAAACTGGATAGAACTACATACGAAGTGCTACAAATATTGAGCATCTCATTGACTGATAAAACTCATCTGAGAGACCTCTTTGATAAAACTAAATTTCAAAATGACAAAGAACGATTCGGACCAAATGGACCAAGTTTATTTAATTTTTAATTTGTCCCAGTTTTAATAGGACACTAGTGATTCATTTTATATCATTATATGAATATTAATAACAAGAAGTATACCAATAACATATTAACTGCAGGCATACCTCTTATGTAAAACGAGTTTTATCTTACTATGCGAATGACATGTAAGTTACGAGGCCTATTTCACCACTCGTTACACTCACAATCTTAAAAGCGACTAGTTGGTCAAAAATCATTTCAGAAAGTTTAACCGTTACATTAAACAATTTCTTCTTTTCATCAGGAGCTAATGTAATAGTCTTCTTCACATTAATATCAGAGTCTTCTTTAGCATTGCCAGCCACACACTTAACAGTTACAACCATCTCCTGTCGAGTAGTACGATTCAGTTCAACTACTATCGCATGCGTACCTACCTCGGTAGATGATACTGGAACATCCCCCGCCAACACATTATCAAACAGAGTTTGATTTTCATTCCAACCCACCATTAAGAAAGGCTACACAGGGGAAATGCCTAAGTCTAAGCCCATAGTCCCAGCATCTTTAGCGGGACCACTTTCTTTTAAAGTGAGATCACCATTCTCAGGGTCAGTGAACATGGGGTCAATTGAAAGATAATTTTCATCACCTAATGCTTTGCAGAATTCGCCGACAGTAACCAAAACCTCTTCAAAATTCATACTCTTTTTATACCCTCCAGTATACCACAGATCGTCCAGAAACACATGAGTAGTATTATTATAAGCAGTTTCAATAAACAAGCCATTATCATCTGTATATTCTTTTATCCAATATAATATTATTGCAAGCTTCGTTACGCCATGATTTTATAAAAAATATGCTTACAATAATATGCAACATTGTAAGTCCAATGAAAAACGGAAGTAGCACCAGTATCATCATATTGAGCAGTTTCATAACCTACACCATCAATATTATATCCTAAGTTCTCCTGAAACTGATTGCGTTTGCAACGTGATTCATTGAAAACGAGCAAAGCTGCGTCATATCTCACATTACGAGGACAATGTTATCTGAACCACTGCAGCCAAGCTTTTAAGCGAGAAGAAGCACTCTATAGCCGAAGTAAATCAGGTAGGCTTTGCCGCCCCAATTATTTCTCGAAAGCTTTCCGTGAATTCTTCGGCGTGTATCCACCCGTTTATATGAAACGGGAAAGCAACGAAGAGAACACTATTCAAGAACCGCTTGAGCGTAGTAAGGAGGATAATCTACAGAAGAAAATGGACCTTGCTGTATGTAAATAGATTACTCAAGAGCATAACATAAATAAAAAAATGGAGATGTTCTGCATTCTATATACAGAGACATCCCCGTTTGATCATTATGTAATCTGTCGCTCGCCATTCCTCACTTTTATTTTGTAGTAATCATCACAGAGAAAGGCTTATCAATACCTTCCACTTGTATGTCGGCACGTATGTTACCTGCTTTACGGGTGGACTGCACGGTGAGCAAAGCCTGGCCAAAATAAGTAAGTACATTATCACGGCAGAAAGAATCCACACGCAAATCGCCCGTATCAAGTGCCTTCAGGCGTCCTTCACCGCTCACCTTCACACTTATGCGTCGGTTGTCGGTCTGCACTTTCACGCCATTTTTATCTACAAGCGTCAGTGAAATATGACTCAAGTCCTGTCCGTCAGCCGCGATTTCCATACGGTCGGCCTCGGCCTTGAGCGATGCAGGGACACCGGCTGTCTTAATTTCCCACTTAGCCACTTCCTTCCCTTGGTTGTAGCCCTTAGCTAAAAGTGTGCCAGGAGTATAAGGTATGTTCCATACAATAGTGTTGTTGGTATAGTTTGCAGCACGCTCACGTCCCATCAGTTTATCATTGCGATAAAGTTCCACCTCCTCACAATTGGTGGTTGTAAGCACTTCGATTACAAGTCCGTTGAACTTACCATCAAAATTCCAATGATCCACTATCGAGGGCCACTGCCACAGGTCGCGTCCATGATCAATATCAGCGAATGGATCCTTCACCGCAATACGAACCATCGGTTCAGGATTCCACATGGCACGATGATAGGCTGCACGCGGTTTTTCGAACATACATATATCGAAAAGCCCATTAGGCCATCCTTTACTTGGCCATCCAGCTTCACCTAAATAATCTACTCCAGGCCATATAAAGCCACCGGCAATGAAATCATGAGCTGCAATTACACTCCAAGGATTAATAGGAGTATAGCTCCGTAAATTACCTTCAGCACCACTGTAATAAGGTAATTCTTCGGAAATAAGGAAGCAACGTTCAGGGTACTTCTTGTGATCACTTATAGCACGAGCCTCAAGATAATTATAACCAATCACATCAGTCACACCGGAGAACTTATCTTGATGATTATTTTGTGCGGCAAGCATCACTTGACGAGTTGGCTCCATCTTATGTACAAAATCTTGCAGCATAGCAGCACGTTCCACACCTTCGTCACTTTTGCTCCATGCCTCAATTAATTCATTTCCAATGCTCCAAAGAATAACACTAGGGTGATTACGATCACGCAGCAACATATTACCTAAGTCACGTTGCCACCACTCATCAAAATAGCGAGTATAATAACTATTGCCACTCTTCCATTTATCAAAGGCCTCATCAATTACTAAAAACCCCATACGATCACAAAGGTCCAGAAATTCTGTTGAAGGTTGGTTATGCGACATACGTAAAGCATTCACGCCATATTCCTTTAGAATTTCCAAACGACGTTCATAAGAGCGAAAAGGTACAGCTACCCCCATAGCTCCAGCATCGTGATGCAGACACATTCCTTGCAATTTTACTTGCTCGCCATTTAATAAAAAGCCACGGTTGGGATCAAACTTAACAGTACGAACACCAAAAGTAGTGTTGTAAACATCCACCGTACGTCCTCCAACCTTGACAATAGTTTCTAAGACATAAAGTACAGGGCTATTAGGGCTCCAAAGTTGAGGCTGAAAAATATTTATATCCTGTTTCACATCTGTTTTACCACCTGCGGCAAGATTTAGCTTTTCACTTTTACATTTAGCTATACATTGACCTTTCGAATCTCTCACCTGTTGTAGCAGACTGACAGTCTGTTCCTTAGTGGTACTATTCTTTAAGGTAGTTACAACTGACACCTCAGCTTCAGCTGCACTCACTTTAGGGGTGGTAACATAAGTTCCATAAGTTTCTACATGTACGCCATTAGTTACTTCAAGCCAAACATGTCGATAAATACCTGCACCAGCATACCAACGTGGGCGACCTCCTGTGGTATTGACACGCACAGCCATGAAATTTTCTTCACCTTGCGGCTTAAGGTAAGGTGTTAGGTCATAGACAATGCTACAAAAGCCATAAGGACGATGCCCCAAATGGTGACCGTTAATGTAAACATCGCTCTGCATAAAAATACCATCGAATACGATGCGCACCTGCTTACCTCTACTACTGGCAGGCAAACTAAAACTTTTCTGATACCAGCCAATACCTTCAGGCAAATAAGCAACAGCGCCGCCCCATTTCTTGTCAAACTCTTGGCGGATATTCCAATCATGAGGAAGTTGCACCTCAACACATTCACCCTTGACAAAAGGTTTTGTTATATACCGTTCACTATCCGTAAGCGAAAATGTCCAATCGAAATCAAAGTTTAGCTGCTGCCTTGTCTCTTTTTGAGCTAAGAGATTAGCTGCAAAGCTAAACAACAAAGCAAATAGTAATGTTATTTGTTTTTTCATTTTATTATTAATATTTTATTTGATTTGTCTCTTCAACGGTGATTCATTCATAAACAAATATGAAGGCTGATAGCCACCACAATCTACAACAATTTTTTCAAATACAATGCCGGGATCAAGCGGCTTAACAGTTAATGTATGTATCCCATCAACTTGAGACATCAAATTGAACGTTACTTTCTTTTCTACCACTCGCCGCCCTACAGTGGGATAGAAGACGCTGTAGATGTTTTCTTTTTTCTCATTAAGATTATGATTAAAATTAATTTCTTTGGCTTCACCACCATCCATTGCTACCATATAGCGATGCCCTTCAGGGCGGGAAAATGCTAAGGTACTCTTTACTATCACATGTACCTTAACTTGTTTCACATCAGTGGGCAACTTCATCCTATAGGTAAGCGATGTACCATCAGTTTTGGACAAACGTGGCATTAGAGTGATGCCACTCAATGTACGCCCCATGTAAGGAATAATAGTCCACTTAGCATCCTCTGTTTCTTGCTTGACAAAAAAGTGCTCAGCCTCAATAGACACTACCCCATCTCGTTCACAAAAGATATATCCCCCTTCTTGCTCGGTCTTATCTTCCATAATACGATAGATTTCAGGCAAAGTATCCGCAGGAAAGTTATCGTTCCACGTTTTATATCCGATGTGTTTTTGGCTCATCATATGTTTCCATTTGCCACCACTCATCACATTATTGTAATCATAAGCCAAATCTGCATCCCGCTTAAATGTCTGTTCCACACGATCAGCCCAATAATTACATTCGGGATTTCCCACTTTATAAAGTTTATGGTTCATCGCTTGTGAATAATACATATCATAAAGATTAGCCATGGCTTGCACAGGAAAAAGAATGATCTGCTTGTATGCATCTTTATATTCGGATGCTAATGTATTGTATTGTCGCAAGGCTTCTGCTTCAAGACAAATATACTCATCACGCACTTGCTTCCATTCTCCGGTCTCAAGGTTGTAAGTTATAGCATCAAGCATTTCGCCCGTTACCCGGCCGTTATATTTAGAGTAAAGGTTGAGAATACGAGCAGCCTCATCGGCTTGAACTTCGCCAAAAAGCTGAGTACAGAAAGCATGCGGATGCTTAAGAAGTGATTCCGCCGTATAATGCATTGGATTCCAAGCCATATCCATAAAGAGACTAATGGGATATTCCATGGGTTTAAGATCACCCACATTGAGTACCCAAAGTTTATCTACACCATACTCATAAGTGAGACTAAGTTGTTCCCACATATTTTGAATAGGGGTAACATTAAGCCACTTCGAGTTACGAGGCGTGCCCACGTAATCTACATGGTAATACATCCCCCATCCGCCCGGATGTTTACGCTCCTCGGCATTAGGCAAACGCCGCACATTACCCCAATTATCATCAGCAAGAAGCATGATTACATCATCAGGCACACGAAGCCCTTTATCATAATAATCTTGCACCTCTTTATAAAGTGCCCATACTTGGGGAGTCTCTTTAGCTGGGCGTCCTGTTTCATCAGCAATAATACTGCGTTGATTTTTGATGATACGTTCTAATAATTTAATGTCCGCATCCTCACTCATGGGACCGTCACCATCACCACGCATACCAATAGTGACCACATCTTCAGTACCTTTCATACGCCGGATACCTTCGGCAAAGAATTTATCGATCACCTTCTGATTGGTGGCATAGTTCCATTCACCATACTCTTTACGATGGCGGCTCCACTCCTGATGGTTACGAGCCATAGGTTCATGATGAGAGGTACTCACCACTACCCCCATCTCATCGGCCACCTTACTATTCAAAGGATCATCATCATAAAAGGTCCAACACCACATAGCAGGCCAAAGAAAATTACCACGCAAACGAAGAATAAGTTCACATACCTTACTATAAAACTCATGGCCACCGTAATTAGTACCAAAAGCATGCTTTACCCAGTTGGTAAGGCAAGGAGCCTCATCATTAAGAAAAAGACCACGATATTTCACTGCAGGTTCACCAGCTGTATAATTACCACGTTCAATGGCAAGATTTTGTTGACGTACCACGGGGACATCGGCCCACCAATACCAAGGTGAAACTCCAATTTGCTCACTAAGTTCATAAGTACCATATATGGCACCCCGACGATCACTACCTACTACAACCAAAACTTCATCAACATTAGCGAAAGGCCGATTGACAGTAGTAATAAGATACTGCTCACTTTTCCCCTTTAATATAGAAACATCAAGCTTCTGATCTTTTATGAGTTGGCGAATATAACGACTCTGCAGACTACCTATCAAGACAAAACGACTGACACGGGGAGTAGCAAGCACTTCCGCCCTAGTGCCTCCCACACGACGAAAGTCCTCAGCTAAGTTCTCTACAGCGATGCTGATACCACGCTCATCGGTAACATCCATCAAAATAGGGGTTGGTTTACCATTTTGCATCAATGTGAAGCTATTTTTATCGAGCTGGTCGCTCGTTATCCCTTTATGGTCAATAGCCAATGCTGGCAACACCAAAGTTGCCAACAAAGCTACGACCCCTATGATATATTTGCGTATCATATATAGATGAGAAGTTTAAGAAGTTTATTTCAAAAAATATAATTTAAATAGTTTCACTTATCTCGTGTCACGGTCGCACAATACGGATGGCATGTAAGCTGCGTGCACCAACCTGTACACCGTTGGCATCAGTAAGGCGCAGGCAAAGAAGTTGGTCGTAAGGAGCATCACTCTTCTTGATATTAACGATTACACTCTTACTTCTCTCACCAGGCTCAAAATTCACGGTCTGCTCAAGATCGTAATCAGTATTAGGACGGGCATCACCTGCCACTGCTTTCAAATTCACACTCATGGCATGAGGAGCGGCATAGCTCAATTGCAAAGTAATAAAGTGTTGTCCGGCAGTATTGGCTTGCGATACGGGTGTATAGAAACTTACCATTATGTCTTCGGACAGAGAGAGTTGCTCACAGCGCCCTACAGTAGTGGGCGGATAAACAGCAAATGCACCACGGTCGCAATTCAAGGTTCCACTGCCTTTAGCTGGGCTTCCCTCTTGCAAAGTGAAGTCACCATTATCAGGATTGGTAAAGAGCGGATCTTCATAAAGGCCATGCGCTTCACCTACTCTATCGAAGAAATACTGTGCCGTACGCTTAGCATTACCCAATTTAACACAATTATCACCATTGTTTTTAGTCACCCAAAACATGTTGTTCTCAAATTTATGAGGACCACACTCTTGAGCAATATCGGTAAACTCCATGCTATAAGAATTGCACTGAACAGAAATATTATTACGAAAATCATTACGCCATGCCTTAGATATATAGAAACCTGAATTACATTTGTAGGCTACGTTGTTCACCCAGCGAGCATCTTCAGTATAGCCAGTCTCATAACGAGCAGTTTCGTAACCCACATTCTTAATGTTATAACAGATATTCTCTTGAATAAGATTGCGTACGCAACGTGATTCGTTGAACACAAAGGCATCGCTGTCGTGTCCCACATTACGCAAAACAATGTTGTCACTACCATTACGGTCAAACCAAACAAAAGGCTTACCTTTGGTAGATGTGTTGAAAGCAATCAGATTGTCAGCATACTCCATTTCATCACCTAAAGTGATGTTGGTGGTATATGAGGAACCTTCGCCAGCCCATCCGCGTGCTTTACCTTTGAAGGTATCAAAGGTGTTATCGCAAATCAAGTTATTTTTCGAGATACGTCCCATACTTACACCATCACCATAGATATCTTTGAAAAAGTTGTTGCAAATCACATTATCGGAAGCGTTATAAAGACGAATCAATGAGATACCATTGTTCACAATCTGATCATTCCCAATATCTTCAAAATGATTATCGAATACCACACAATGGTTGGCTTCTTTCATTTCAAATGTGAATCCAGCATAATAATAACTTTTGAAAGTGAAACCTTCAACCCAAATATAGCTACGCTGATTGAGATTAAACACCGGAGTACCATCTTTAGTAAATTCTATACCCGGATGCTTAATAATTACTTCATCAGCTTTTGAAGCAGGTTTGAATACAATCATAGCCTTCTCGGTACCTGAGTTGGCAGGAATAACATTCTCTTCTACATAAATGCCCCCCATCACCAATACAGTATCCCCGGCCTGCACTTTCGAAGCTGCCATGCTAATGGTCTTGAAAGGAGCCTCTTTAGAGCCGTCGCCTTCAGTCTCAACATCGGCCCTTACATAATAACAATGCTGATAACTCTTATCTACGGCTGCTTGTATTAAGGTAAGCTGAGTACGATCACGACCATTGGTGGCGGTGAGGTAAACGATTTGCTCGCGTTCGGTGCCCGTAGTGTTTTCATTACAGGTAATCACTATCTGTTCGAAACCATTCTTACCGACTTCACCTCCATTACTCACGGAGAATCTTTTCACAATGTCACCTTCACTGGCAGCTTCTAGTGTCCAAGCGGTTTGATTCCACTCCATGAGGGCTATTACATCTCCTCCAGCGCGAGTCACTGCAATCTCTTCTTGCATGAAAGCAACTTTCTTGTCGCTCATTCGCACCACCTCGTCATCAGAGCACGAAGTATAGAGCAATGTCACGAGCGAGATCATCAAACAAAGTATATATTTTTTTTTCATACGATCTTTTTCTTGGTATTATTACTGAAATTAATTTGTCTTTCCGGCCAATCCATTGTATACACCTCCATAGATAACCTGCCGGTTGAAGTCTTTATCCCACAAGCCAAGTGTACCTACCACAGCGTGCAGGGTGATACCCGCACGTTGAACAGCGGGAATCAGTTCAAAGTATTTATTCAATACATAGTTGTAGTAACGCGATAAAGCAATCTGCTGCTCGAAGTTCACTTTACTTTCGCTGACTTCAATACCATTCGCTTGCACTACAGTGATATTGAGGTCGCTGATACGGATAAGTTTGCCAGTAGCAGCCAATTTGGTGAGGGTAGCAGCCACTGCCTCTTCATTACGCTTCTGCTGATTGGCATCAAGTGAATATTCAAGGTGCATCTGGGTGCCAATACCATCAATCTTAGTAATGCCATCGGCTTCCCACTTAGTCATCATCTGAAGCAGACGTTCTAATTTGCGACTTCCGGGCTGTTCAAGTCCATACTCATCGACAAAGAGTTGAAGTTTACCAGAACCTTCTTCAGCATATTCGGCATAAGCCGCACGAACTATAGCAACTATATCTTGTACATAGTTTTCACCTAAATAGTCTGGCCAATAGAAGGATGACGCAGCATTAGCCTCATTAGAGGCTGAACGGAGCATACATCCGTCAATGTCACTCATAGGGCAAGAGGCGATGTCCCAACGGGTAATCTTAGTTGCAGCAACTTCCATCATACCTGCAATGTAGGCTTTAAGCTGCTTTAAAAGAATTTCTTTTTTCTCGGCAGGAGTTTTTATAATGGTTTCTCCCTCCTCTACCTGCTTCCAAGTAATATAGATATTATCGACATCAGCAATAGCCTCACCGGAATGTGTTCCGGCAGCAATAGTAAATGTAGTGAGTTTCTTCTGCTCTTCACTAAGATTGGCAGTAGCAAAATCGAGTGCCACACCACCACGATTCCATTTACCACTACTACAACCAAACGAAGACGCATTGCCATATTTAATATCTGGTCCGTCATTAATTCTCATTCGCATACCGTTGCCAAAAAGGCCATTTGTACTAGTCGTCTTAAAGTCCATAACGAATGCTATGCAATCACCAAGGGTAACACCTTCAGGTAAAGTAACGTTAAACACAGGAATAGAATACGCAGCTTTAGAACCCGTGGACGTAGTTCCTATATGTAGTACTTTACCACTCTGACCATCAGGATCATTTGCCACGATGGCTTCACCGCCACCAGTCATTTTAAAACTTGTACCGATCTCTAAATCCTCAAAATCATGAACAAGTACTTTCCCACTCCTCTCATTACCAGGAATAATCACATCAGCAATTAGTGCATTAAGATATTGATAATTCTGTTTCGTGTGTTGACAAAGTGAACCGGCATGCACTAATGTCCCATTATTCATGGCATAGTTCACAATATTCGTAGCAACAGTATAGTCTAAAGCATTGTTCTCATCCATACACTCGGCATGGGCAAAACCAGTGTTAATGCTCACTCCCTGGAAATTGGAACTAAGTATGCTGCTTAAATTAGCATTATCCGAGAGCGTAGCGTAATCGGTAGCCAACGCTAACACAAAGTTGGGGTTGGCAGTAACATCGATGTGATCAGTAAGTAAACCAAAGCTATTGAGGTAATCAGTTTTCGATACATCACCAGGCTTCTCTACATCATAAGCAGAGCTATAATCTTCGAGGTCAGCACAAGCTGCCCAAAGTAGTGGAAATGCCACTATCAGCAGACTTTTTATATTGTAATTTCTCATAACATTTTAGTATTTTTTTCAACAAACAGATTATTTCACCCGCTTCACACTAAAGTATTCTGGCTTTACACCACGATCGCGCACCACAAGCGTATCAGTAGTAATATAGGTACGATTGAGTTCCTTAAACTTCACTTGATAATCAAGGTAGAGAGCATTGCGATCCAAGCCACCGATGCTCTGCTTCTCACCATCCATTACAAACTTACCGCTACCGCTCACTTCGAGGTTATCGGCTCCGGCACTTACACTACACTGATTATTGTCATCGAAGGTGAGTGTGAGTTCATAGTTTACATCTGTACCATCATCTTTCTTAATAGTAAGCGGCAAACGCACCTTCTTGTAGGCTGCTGTGATGACATTCACCACTTCGTCTTTCTCTACATATTCCTGATGGCGAATAGTTTCGGTAGTAGTACCTGTGGCATCAGTGATTTTATCTTTACCACGCCGCACATATACCGCATGCCAAGGATTGACGTAACGCACACAATAGAGAACATAGTTGCGGGGAGCCTTGATCCAATCGCTGGCCACACAGAGGTCAGGATTATCCACACCAGCTAAACCACTCAAAATGGAATCGGCTCCCTGCACACCGGTCATGCGCAAGGGGATAACATAATTACGTCCAAGTGCTTTTTCATCAGCAAAGTATGCATCCGTAAGCTTCACCTCTACACCGTCGAGTTCAGAACCCGCCGGAAGTACAATCTGATCAGAAGCCAACTGATAATACTCCTTAGGCATAGGTAACACAGGAGTATCATTATCGGCATAAAAAAGGTTGGCGCAAAGACTTTCATCCACCACAAAGTCAATGACACGATTACGATTGTTATTATACGTGCCGCCCATGGTAGCCATAATCTTGAATTTGTGCTGATTATCGAGCGTAAGATCCATGAACTCATCATCCCCTAATTGCAAAGTGCGCACAGGGTATTGGCTACCGAAGTACACCGCCTGGAATTTGTAATCATCGAACTCAATGTCTTGATTGTCGCACGCAGCCAATGAACCAGCTACGAGTACAATACCGAATATATAATGATTGAATTTCATATTAATTTGCTTTTGTTATTTTGGAAATAATTCTATTACTGATAATCTTACCATCCTTTATTTTGTTTAAGATTGCTGTACTTCAAAGTTTCGCTATACGGTATGGGACCATAGTACATATAATCTTTATAGAGACGTTCTTCCACATCAAATTCCTCTCCGGTAGAGGAGTCATAACCACGAACGGTTTCGTTGAGAGGTGCTTTCCAACGACGTAGATCCCAAAAGCGGAATCCCTCGAAGCAGAGTTCGAGGCGGCGCTCGTTGCGAATAAGCTGCTGCATCTTTTCCTGGTTCCCCTTACACTCTTCAAGATAAGCATCGTTCTTGATTCCGGCACGGCTACGCAAAGCTTTCATTACATCATAGGCAGAATAAGAATGTCCACCAGTGTTAGTGGGTCCATAAGCCTCATTGGCAGCCTCTGCATAGGCCAAATAGATTTCGGTATAGCGCATACGAGGATTATAGTGAATCTTCTTCACTACTCCCGAGGGGTTGTTACTGGCATCTTGACGAGTACGTTTCTTCATATAGTAGCCGGTGCGAGTCGAGGTTTCCTTTACATTGATACCATCGTCAGTGCCACTCTGCGAACCTGTCATCACAGGTTTATCGGTCACACCGGCTTTACTTCCATTATAAATAATGTATTGTGCAAAACGGGCATCACGTCCTTCATAAGGTTTGCTCTCATCAAAACTTCCCCGATCATCATTAATAGGATAACCACCTTCGGCCATAGGGAAAGCATCAATTAGATTCTGGCTGGGATTCATATAACCCTTACCAAAAAGCGATGGGGGAAAGTGATTACTTTCTTCTGTATTGTTGGTACTCAAACCTTCGCGCCAAATAATCTCAGCCGGGTTTAAGCCTTCGCCTAACTTATCAAGTTCGTCAGTGTTGCCAAACCAATAGAAACCCTTAGCATCAATACCTCCTACTCCTCCGGCATAATCAATCACCTCGGCTGCCGCATCAGCTGCTTCAGCCCAAGTGGCTCCGTTACTGGCATCTACAAAAGCAGGACTGGCAGCAAATAGGGCTACACGTGCACGCAGACCTTTAGCGATAAGTGCATTGAAGAGTTGACGGCCATAGTGTCCCATCACACGATTGTAAGTCTCCTTGCGGCTAGTGTAGGGCTGGAAACGCTCGGGTATCTCGCTTTCATTGCTGATATCATTGTATTCCATGGGAAGCATCTGCTCTGCCTTGTCGAGGTCATCATAGATATGTTTTACACAATCATAGAAAGAAGCACGAGGCTGATTAAAATTGGCATCACTGCCCAAATAGCTGTCATAAAGAGGTATGCCCAGAAGTTCACCATCATTACTAAAGCCAGCATGATTGCGCAGTAAGAAATAGGTGTGCAGTGCACGCAGTCCATAAGCCTCGCCTTTGAGACGACAAGCAAAAAGTTTACGCGACTCTTCATCATCGGTCCAATGCACTTCATCCACTTTCTCAAGGAAGAGGTTCACATTCTGTATGGCAGCAAATCCGTCGGTCCAGAGATTTACAGGATTATTACTCGATGTCCATGAACCGGTGGCCATTTTCATGTAACCATTACTCTTCGAATTAGTCACTGCATCATCAGTAGCATAGTCGGTATCGTTATAATATTTAGGGATGATACGATAAGCATTCATTAGTATACGCTGTGCATATTGTGCATCGCTGTTCATCTGCTCAGCGTCCTTATAGTTTTCGGGAGCTGGGGTGAAAAGGTCCTCGCAGCCACAGCAGAGGTAGAGGACGGCAGATGCCAAAAGTATATTTATCTTTTTCATTGTCATGATATTATTCATTAATAGTTAGAAGGCTGTTTTAAAACCAAGGTTCACAAAACGGGTCTGCGGAGCACTACCTATATTCATCTCCAGATGCTTACGTTCTTTGGCAATGGTAAGCAAGTTAGAACCGCTAACATATACACTCAATCCTTTTACCAGCTTACCATTGAACAAATATTTGGGCAGGTTATAGGTGAGCTGAACCTTAGTAAGGTCAAAACGATTAGTCTTATACATCCAGAAGGTAGAGTTACGAAAGTTATTACTATTGTCGGTAGTGGTGAGGCGTGGATAAGTAGCTGTAGACGCAGTCTCGGGAGTCCACCTGCCACGCACAACTTCGCTATATTTACTACTCCCCTTCACCCAATAATAAGAATTATTCTTGTAGCCGATACCTCCTGTGTTACCTGTACCCTCAAGATAGAAAATGAAATCTTTCCACCGTAAAGTAAGGTTCAAACCAAAATAGAAAGGATTTCCAGTATTCCCCAAATCTATCTGATCCTTCGAATCAATTTGTTTATCACCATTAATATCCTTATACTTCAAGTCTCCAGGCTTCACATCACCGAAAGTCTGACGGGCATGGCTGTCAATATCAGCTTGGTCTTTGAAAAAGCCTTCACACACATAAGCAAATGAAGCATCCAATGCCCGACCTGTGCGATATTGATAACTGTCTTCATATACTTCGTCACGACGAAGAGCTTCGCTCCAGGCAATAGTACCTAGCAAACCGAGCTGTGCTTCCACCTGCCCGATTTTCTTATTGAGTTGCAGACTAAGATCGACGCCTTGACGACGGTCATTCTCATAGTTAGTGTAAGAGAGTTGATTGAAGTTGTTGCTAGCAAAGAATGAGGGGTAAATTGTGTTCTTACCTTGTGACAATTTGCCTTCAGTGTCTTGATGGAAATAGTTGGCGTCAAGCACAATTGCATTGTTGAACAACGCAGCCTCCAAACCTACACGAAGCTCTTTTCGCTGAATGAACCCCAAATCCATATTGTCTCCACGGGCAGAAGCCGCCGCATTACCTCCAGCAGTGCCATCGTTCCAAGGATACCAACCGGCATCAGTTCTAAAGTAGCCCTTGTACATATAGTAATCACTGATGTCAATATCTTGATTGAGTACACCATAAGAAGCCGAGAACTTAAGATTGTTCATAAACTCTATATTCTCCTTAAAGAATTTCTCATCGCTCAAGCGCCAGCCCAGCGTAACAGTAGGTGAAAAGGCATTACGATTACCCTCGGGAAGTTTTGCCGAATGAACCACAGCACCCGAAAAATCGAAATAGTAACGGTGCTTATAGTTGTAAGCGGCTTGTATACCAAGATTCACATTGCTCAAACGGTGATAATCACTGCCGTCATGATCTCCATCTGCTGAATTTTGCTGCTGAAATCCCCATCCTAAGAAAGCCGCTTGTACATTGTGGTGGTTAGCAAACGTTCGGTGATAATCGAACTGAGCATTAAACATCATGGTTTGGGTGTAAGATGAACTACCCACAAATTCATTGGTGGATTGATCATCAACCCCATACTTTGTAAGACCGATAATCATATCCTTACCATTCATGTTACTCCATGTAGGCTGATAAACAGCATAATTCAATTTGTAGGCCTCAGAATAAAAGTCGGTATAATCAATGCTGAAAGCCGTCTTAAATGAAAGCCCCTTCACCAACATACCTAAATCAGCTTCGGCTGTAACATCGAAGAGAAATGAACGATTTCGATCTTTAATATAACCTGCCACTTGCGCATCAGCAAAGGTATTGGTAAGATCAGTGGAGGTTCCGCCCAGCATATATTTACCATCGATAAGATGACGATTAGCGTTCACCATTTCTTGCAAAATACTGTTATTGGGGTCAATCATATCCACGGGCAGATAAGGTGAGAACCAGTTAGGGCGAAGTGTAGCTGCCTGCCCCCAAAAATCACCACGACCATCGTAACCGTTTTGAATCTTTACTGCCGCACTAGTCGATGCCTTGAGCCATTTCGTCAGATTCATATCTACATTGGTACGTACACGAAAATCAATAGATTTATCTTTCTTTTGCTCTCCCAGCTTCATCAGGCTGTTATTGTGAGTAAACGAAATGTTCGAATAATAGCGCGCACGCTCATTGCCTCCATGTATTTCTGCTGTCACATCGCTTTTGTTGTACACCTTTTTTAGATATTCATCAGTATAAAAACTCATATCAGGATAACGATAGGGATTAGCCCCGACTGCAGTGTTGTAAATGGTAGAAGCATCATATTGTATTTTCTTACCATCGTTGAGACATGCCTCGTTATAGAGTGTCATGTATTCGGCAGCATTGAGATAAGTAGGATAAGCCTTGGGGATATGAAGGCCCGTATTAGCACGTACATCGATACGTAATGCTCCCTCTTTACCACGTTTTGTAGTAATCAGGATAACACCTTTTGCAGCACGGCTACCATAGAGTGCCACAGCATTGGCTCCTTTGAGTACAGTGATATTCTCGATTTCGGTGGGTTGCACATCATATTGACTACGGGGAACACCGTCAATCAACAGTAGTCCATTTTGTCCCCAAATAGAAGTCCCCTTCATACCAGCCAACTGACTCTGTAGCCCGTCAAGACTACCGGTGAAGTAATTTTTCTCTAACAATTCCTGTACATTATAACTCGCAATACCACCCTGCAGGTCTCTGCTTTCTGCCTTATTAAAGGCCACATTTACCAGTGAGTCGCCTTTTATCTGCGCACTCAGTGTGGTAAGCACCGTTTGTACAATGAGTACGACCGTTACCAAGAGGTAGTTTTTATTTCTATTAATATATTTCATGACAGTTATTAACTTTTAAATGGATTTTACCATCCAGGGTTTTGCTTGAACTCGGGATATATGTTCACATCATCTCTCTTAAAAGGCAACCAGTAGTGTTTTTGCGACAACTTCCGTTCAATCAATGTTGAATAGCGCCAATTTTGGACTTTACCATTATTAATAGGATCAGCATAGCGATCTTCATCGCTCACGCTCATGTCGCGATCGAACTCTACTGCCAGTTTCACATTATATGGGTATTGCAAGAAGAGCATCCAACGACGCAGGTCATTGAAGCGATGTCCCTCAAACGCAAGTTCTACAGCACGTTCGCGTTGCAGTTCACCCATAAATAGATCAACATTTACCAGATATTTATCAGCAATGGGATCCACACCCGCACGTTGACGAATTTTATTCACCGCTTCAAGAGCCGTAAGATCATATCCCGCTACTTTAGCATAGATATCATCATTAGCCATAGCCACAGCTTCGGCATACATCAGATAAACATCGGCCAATCGCATCAAACTTAATACCATAATATTACCACTCAGATAGCCATCCCAATCATTGATCAACAGGGGACAAAACTTTGTCATCATATAACCGGAGCGAATACCCTCGGGATCTTTATAGGTACGATAAGTGCCACCGGTATAAAGACTGGCATATTGTACATCTTCTGCTAAATTGCCTTTAGTATTGAGTGCACACTTAGTGCCATCTACCACAATATCCTTATAGAAACGCGGATCACGATCCTTCCAGGGATAAGTCTTATCAAAACCAGAATCAATATCATCAAGCGGCAAACCGTTCTTCATACCGAAGTAATCCACATAGTTGGCTGTAGGATAAACCTTTATACCCGATGTAATCAAACATTTAGGACGATAGTCCATGATTTGATTCCAACGGAAACGGCTTGATACCCCTACTAAATTTTCCTGAAAGATGGCCTCTTTCAAGCCGTTGATTTTGTTGTTTTGTTTGTGTGTATAGAAAAGACTTTCGTACTCATCGAACGAAGCCAGCTCATAACGCCCTGTCTCATCGCATAACTTCAGCGCTTCGGCAAATGCTTCGGCAGCCTGACGGCAATACTCCTTATTATAAGTAGCATTTCCGGTAGACTCTTGATTCATCAAAGGACTACCAGCATAAAGTAAGTTCTTACCTAAATACCCCAAAGCCATAATTTTATTAATACGCTGATTGTTGTTTCCCAAGGTCAGTTTTCCCGCAGTAGTCTTATCCCAATCCACAGGTAACAATGAAGCTGCATGTCGGAAATCAGCTGCAGCTTTATCAGCCGTTTGCTGATAGTTCAAACGTCCCATACGGAACTCTGCATCCGATGCTATCACCTCGTCTATGTAAGGCAAACCACCCCAGAACTGCATTAGCATAAAATGAAACCATCCACGAAAAAAGTAGAGTTGACCTTCGATAAGGTTTTTCTCTTCTTGGGTAGCATCGGTGAGTTTGTCGAGGTTGGCAATACCGATGTTGGCTTTGCGAATACCATACCATGAGAGCCCCCACAAACGACCTTTATCACCACGAGTACCAGTCTCGGGTTTACCTCCGTCTTTCAGCCAGCCATATTCGCACGAATTCCATGCCCAATAGTCACCTTGGTCAATGCGATAAGCAAACGGACGAGTGTCATTTGGAATCCAATATACGTCTTCTCCCCAGTTCCAACTGTTGTGGCTGGTATTACCGGTGATGACGGGCACACAGTTGTATAGTTCCTCGGTGAACCCCTGAAAACTACGGAAATTAGTGTAAGCATCAGTGGGATTAATGTCACTGGCCGGTGCCTTATCCAAATAATCAGTGCACGATGTAGTGCTCATTGCCCAAAGCGACAAGGCCGATACAAAAGTAATATTTCGTATGTATTTATTCATATCTTATTTTCGTTTAGATTATAAAGTGATATCTATACCCAGATTAAAACGGCGTACGGTGGGATAAGCCCCCATGCTACTACCACCGCTAAAGTTCGACTCACGATCATCGGGCATATCAGTCCAAAGAAGCAGGTTATCACCGTTCAAATAGAGGCGAAGCGACTTTATGCCACACTTCTGTATCTTCTTTCCTTTAAAGAGATAGGCAACCTCTGCATTCTTCAAACGCACGTATGAGCCGTCATAAAGGTAACGTGTGCCATTCTCCTTGATAGGATTGCTCCAACGGGGCATGGGCACCGCACCACCATTCTCTTTACTCCACACATTGTCTTCTACGTAAGCCACATTGCTTTGAGTGTGGAAAGTGGGAAAAGTAACCTCACGTGTCACATTACTAACGCCATAGAACTGTACTGATGCGCTGAAACCTTTCCATTCGAAACCCACGGTAGCACTATAAGTGTTCTGCGGAACGCCACTATACTGATAGGGAGCCTGGTCATCATCATTTATAATACCATCAGCATTAAAGTCAATGATGTTGTACTCACCAGGCAATTTATTACCATTGTAGGATTCGCGCTCAGTACTGCCCAAAATCTCGTCCCAAGTAGTGTAGATACCATTGTTAATGTAGCTGTTGGTCTGCCCAATAGCATGACCGGCGGCTTTACGGTGAGCGTCACGCAACACTGGATCATCGCGGAAGATTACCTCATTCACAGCATGTGTATAGTTGGTGTTAGCCCACAAGCGCATCTTATTGGCAAACATATAGTTAAGGCGGAGTTCCAACTCATATCCATGACTTTTGGTACTTCCTAAATTAGCAGTAGGAGCTGTAGCACCAAAGAAAGAGGGAATAGAACGACTACCTCCACTCACTAATATATCCTTACGTTTATCACTAAAGATATCCACAGAACCGGCTATCAGGCCTTTGAAGAACGAATAATCAATACCGACATTACGTTTTTCCACCGTCTCCCAAGAGATATTCTCATTACCTAATGATGTGATACGATAATATGAATAAGGAGTAGCAGTAGGTATAAGTCCCAGGTATGTGTTACTATTCTGATAGCCCCAAGAATCTTGATAAAGCCAACGTCCACCTACGTTATCATCACCAATGCGTCCCCACGATCCACGCAGCTTCAACATATCGAGAAACTTGAGTCCCTTCATAAACTTCTCTTCACTAATCATCCAACCCAACGAAAATGAAGGGAAAAAAGCAAAACGATTGTTGGGACCAAACTTCTCAGAACCGTTATAAGCACCGTTCACCTCGGCAAAGTAACGTTGAGCATAATTATAAGTAGCACGGAAAGCCCAGTCTTCACGGAAATGATAGAATTCATTACCCTTGGCATATTTTTCACGGCTAAAAAGTGCCATCGCACCTACATCATGTTTACCAAACTGACGACCATAGTTAAGCTGTAACTGATAGTAGAGTTTACGGTAAGTGGACTTAGGATCTACATTACCAGCTTTATTTACCCAGTCGATACCATCCGAGAAGTCAAGTTGTGTACCTCCATCCACCTCATTCTTATAATAAATAACTCCGCTTACGGGATCTACCCACATATTTTGTGGTCCTTCAGTATCCTCAATACCGCGTTTTTCCTCAACAAATGTGTTATCAAAAGAAACAGTTCCCCTTACGCTCAATCCTTTGGTTATCATATCGAGACTCTGGTTAAGGGTGAAGTCTGTGTTAATCTGTGTGTTGGTCTTCTTTTCGATACCTGAAGTAGCCAAGGTGGCAACCGAATTAGGCACATCGTAAGAAGAAGGTTTATAGTAACCCAGCACACCATTACTGTAAATGGGACGCATGGCATCAGGAGCGGTGCGGTAGGCTGACTTCCAATAACTATTATCACTATCAGATGCACCATAAGGAAGCTGTCGCACACCATTCGAGCCAAAAAGGTTTACAGAAAGTGTAGTGGTTTTAGTAAGCGAAAAATCAAGGTTACTACGCGCATTGATACGATTGTAACCATAGCCCGAAGTATAACCACGATTATTCTCAAACTCACGGAACATATCGCCCTCACTAGTAAAATCGACGGCAGCGAAATATTTCACCCACTTTGTACCACCCGACACATTCACACTTGCCTTGTAGCTCATGGCATAATCCTTGAAGAGCACATCAGCCCAATCTACATTAGGATATCGATCCCATTCCGTAGCATTAGCCGGATGACGATATTTATCAATAATACCCATAGGCTTATAGTCACCCCATAATTCAGGGGAAAGCCCCAACTCACGTTCCAGCGTACGATTCTTGATAATAAAAGTATCATAAGCATCATACTTTTCAGGCAATTTTGACACCGTCTTCATAGTAGCATTCGCTTTTATCTGAATATTAGCCTTGCCCTCCTTACCGCGTTTCGTAGTAATAAGAATTACCCCATTGGCACCCTTCACTCCATACACAGCTGTAGCTGATGCATCTTTCAACACCGAAATAGACTCAACAGACGAAATGTCAACAGTGTTCATGGGACGCTCCACGCCATCTACAAGCACCAAAGGATCGCTATTATTCCATGAACTTTGCGCACGGATAATAATTTTAGGGTCTTCAGCGCCAGGCATACCGGTAGAGGTATAGGTGATAACACCTGGCAGGTTACCTGTGAGAGCTTGTCCAAGACTGGTCACACCACCGGCACGCTCCAGGGTTTTCGAGTTAGTTTGTGTGATAGACCCTACCAGACTCTTCTTTTTCTGCTGGCCATAACCTACCACAACAACCTCTTCCAAAGCCTGTGAATCGTCTTCGAGTATCACTTTAATCTTATCTACCTTGTCTGTTATCCGTATTACTTTTTCGCGCATACCGATAAACGAAACTACAAGAGCTTTGGTTTCTTGAGGAAGTGAAAGACGGAAATTACCATCGATATCTGTAATTGCACCTATTGAATGATTGTTTTGTACCACTACATTTGCACCGACAATGGGCTCACCGTTCGTATCCGTAACCACACCTGTGATGGTTCTCTTGCCTTGAGCCATAACTACTGCCGAGAATATCAGCAATAGCATAAGCAAGAATGGAATCTTTCTGAATTTGAATTTGTTATTTCTCATGTACTTCATTAGATTTGTTAAACTAGTATTACCTCATCTTGCCGACCAAATACCATTTCATGCACTATAATAATGCTTTGTGCATTTGTTATTATCTTTTCAATTAAGAATATCAATAAAAACAAATAATGGGTAATCTTAGCTTTCTTTTTTATATTTCTCATCATTATTAAATTAAGACTAATTGATTGGTTTATCTTTCTTATTTTTCCGACGAAAAACAACTACCCCTCAGCTATCATTGAAAATAAATACATGTTCCATAATGTACACTTTTTAAGGTTAATAAATAATCCAACACATTGATCCTATAATATCCTTATAGCAATGCAAAGTTACGTATACTAGTATTTTTATACCTTTTTTTAGATACATATGATTTAAGAAAAGTATTATTCTATATTAATTTTGATACATTTAATGATAATATTGCAACCCCTTCTATTATTTTCATTTCAACAGAAAGAGTATAATCACTTATAATTAGATCAATAGGCATACCCACCATATTAGAATATGGTGCAATAACAAAACCTGAAAATCATATTTAAACAGCACAAAGTTGCACTAGCATCACAAATAAGCACCCTTTCATTGTATTATATGAGCTAATTCTTCATCAGAAGAATCTGAATATGCGCTCATAAATTCTTTAGGCGTCATCTTAAAATATTCATGAAAAGAGTTTGTAAAATAAGAATGTGACTTAAATCCAACCTTATAGGCAACCTCAGATATATTCACCTCATGCTTTGCTAATAAATAAGCAGCTTGTTTCAAACGAATTGATTTTATCAGATTGACCGGAGAGATATTCATACATTCTTTCAGCTTTCTGTTCAAATGCACTCTACTAAGGCCAATATCTCTGCTCAACTCATACACCGTATATTCCGAATTCTCTATATTCTTTTTTATCGCATCCACTACACGCAAAACAAGTTTATCATTATAAGAATCCAAAGTTGTCTCTTCATATTTACACTCTGCGTCCATCTGCAGCCTATTCTTTATAATTTCACGAGTTGATATGGCCTGTGTAATACTCCCCTTCAAAACCTCCAGTGAAACAGGCTTTGTCAGAAATCTATCGGCCCCACTATTCATACACATAGCCATACTTTCCTCATCAGTCAATGAAGTCAGAACGATGACTGGCACACAACTGGTTTTTACATTAGATTTAACCTTCTTACAAAGCTCTATCCCACCAATTTGTGGCATAATTAAATCAGTAATGATTGCGTCCGGAACGTTTTCAAAGATATCTTGTAAGGCCTCTTTTCCATTACTAAAGATTCTTATATTATAAATTCTGGAAAGTTCCATCGAAAGATAATGAAGCAAATCATTATTATTATCAACAATAACAACATTTTTTTTATTAGTAACCACCGAACGCTCTTCGTTATCTTTCAATTGTATATTAATAAATTCAGAGACATTGTCTATCTTTTCTATCTTTGAACGGTGTATCGAATATAAATCCTCCACTGTATCAACAACTTCCATTTCATTTTTACTTAAATGAACATTACCTAATGGAATATCTACAATAAAAGCAACCCCCTTATCGTCAACATTACAAGCTTTAATAAGTCCATGATGCAATTCGGTTATTACTTTAGCCAAATGCAGTCCAATTCCCGACCCTTCCTGCTCATGATGCTCATCAACACGGACAAAACGCTGAAAAATACGTTCCAAATTTTCCTCGCTGATCGTTTGGCCCGTATTATAAATCTTAATTTCTACATATTCTTTGATAATGGAAGGCAATCCTATTCTTTCTTCTTTCTTTTTAGTCTCAACACAAACATCAATAGAGCCATATTCAGGAGTAAACTTAAAAGCATTAGATAATAAGTTAAATATAACCTTATCAAAATTGGCCACATCAATCCATGTCTTTAAATCATTATAAGAAGAGTGAAATGCAAAACTTATATGTTTTTGAGTAGCTAGCCCTTCAAAAGACTTCATTATATCTTGCAGAAAAATAATTAAGTCTATTTCATTGAATTTCAAGCTTAATTGTCCATTATCTATTTTTCTCATATCCATGATCTGATTTACTAAACGTAAAATACGTTGCAAATTTCGATACATCAAATTATAGATTTCTTTCTGTTGAGGACGTTGCTCTTTCTCTCTAAACTTATTAAGAGGCGTCATCACTAAAGTTAGGGGAGTACGAATTTCATGTGACAGATTAGTAAACATGCGTAACTTGGCCTCTTTTATCTGCAGTTCTACCAGTTCTGCCTGACGTTTCCGTCTACGCAACCAATACGAATGCAAATATTTAGTAACTAAAGCCAATAAAAATGTGTAAATGATATACGCCCACCAAGAGCGATACCAAGGTGGTAAGACTCTTATTTTTATTGATTTGACTGCAGCCTTATCAAAATCACTACCCTCAATATAAGCCTTTAACTTAAACACATATTCTCCCGGAGGTAATTTACGATAAATGGCCGAACGATAAGCAGAAGGCATATATTGCCATGACTCTTCATAACCTTCCATCTTATATGCATAAACAATTTTATTGGGAGAAGCAAACTCTACAACTGAAAAATCCAAAGAAAATATAACATCGCTATAATTTAAAATAATACGAGTCGCCTGATCAATAGGAGCATCCAAAATTGATGATTCTGAATTAAATTTAATAGTTTCGTTCAAAACTGTCAATCGCGTAAAGAAAGGTTCTAGAACCGGCAATTCATAACTATTTACCCTTCTCGGATTAAACACCGTGAATCCGTTATTTCCTCCAAAATACAATTCTCCATTTTTATCAACAAAAGTTGCACCAAAACGGAATTCATTACTTTGCAATCCATCTTGAGAATAGTAGTTCTTAAATAATTCTGTAGAAGGAGTCAAACAAGATAGCCCATTCAATGTTCCTATCCAAACATCTCCTGCAGGAGTCTTCTGCAATGTTTCTATGACATCACATGGAAGTCCATCACTTCTTGTATAACGTTTTCCCTGCCCATTCTTTACATCATACCTGATTAATCCTCTATTAGTTCCTACCCACAAAGTATCCCCTCGTTGGCAACAAGCATTAATTTGAGTCTTTAGTTCCCTTTTGGGCATATTGATTTCCTGCATTTTTTTAATTGCATTGTCATAATAATAAAGACCATAAGCTGTTCCCATCCACAGATCTCCGACACCATTCAGATATAAAGTAAACGTCCAAAACGGAGTATCTTCTTCCGTAATAGAAATTATTTCATTTGTTGAAAGAGAAATGGCTTTTACTCCATTACCCAAAGAGCCAACATAAAGAATATCCTGCAATTTATCATAGGCTAAACAACTTAACTTCATATCATGTAACTTCGAATATGGGACTATCTGCTTTTGTCCGGCAGCAAGAGTATATAATCCACCCAAATAAGTAGCAATCCAGATGGTCCCTCTTTTATCTTCAACCATAGCCATAATTGAATTATTAGTCAATTGGCTGTTATGTTTTGAGAAGTTCAAAATTTTATTGTTTCCAGAGATCAAGTATAATCCTCCCCCATCTGATCCCACCCATAATTCCCCATTTTGCGAGCGTAGTATAGAAGTCACACAAACACCACCATTTGCAGAGTCATTATTAGCATACAAGTTAACAGGACGGAATCCATAAGTAGACTTAGGAATCATAAAAAGTCCTCTCATATAAAGCCCAAGCCATAGATTTCCCTGTTTATCGTTCAATAATGCATGGATTTTACTGCTCTTCAACTGACCAAAAGGTGAAATTTCACCCAATGTCCATGTCGGACTATATATTTCTTCTTCTAAAGGGTTAAAAAACAATACACCTTCCCCCTCACTTCCAACCAGCATAAAAGAAGAGTCCGCTATTACATTCCTTCCTACTGTCAGAGATTGAGCCAAAGTTCGAGAGGCTTTTTTCCCTTTCGCCCTACGTATTTTTCCATACTGCTTGTCATATATCAATATGCCATGATTCAAAGTACCAATGATCAGATTACCAGAAAATTCATCCTCACAATACGAAGTTACTACTATAGATGAAGAAAATGGTTTCATCTCATCACTCCATATATCCCTTATAACTTTTAATGACGGTGCATCTAAAAGGACAATCCCTCCCCTTTCTAAAAACACCCACATCTTTTGGGATGAATCAAAATAAATCCCTCTCAAATATTTGGTTGGCAGTAATTCATTAAAATATTGATGTATGGCCCCTTCTTCTTGCATCGTTTTGACATTCAAAGCATAAATTCCACGTCCCGAAGTACTAATCCACAATTTATCCTCATCTTTAGCGAAAGCAATGCCACTAATGCTTAAAGAAGAAGCTTGAACGGCATCCAAAGATTCAAATTTGATTTTACGAAAATCAAAATTCCCCGAATCATACCATTGGAGATTAGTAGTAGTGGCCACCCATATTTTACCTTGATTATCTTCTATCACTGATACTACTTTATTCCCAGCTAGAGACAAAGAATCATTATCATCATGATAAAATGTATCAAACTGTACTCCATCAAAACGAGACAATCCATACGATGTAGAAATCCAGATATATCCTTTACTGTCTTGCATTAAAGATTCAATCTGGCTACAAGATAGTCCCTCTGAAGAAGTAAACAATTGAGGAGATTGTGCCACAAGTGAAACATGACACATCAGTAACAACATTATTGATACAAGTGTATTTTTCATATTATATACTATTAAGATATGCAGCAGCAAAGTAAAAGTTTTAATTTCAATTCATGATACATATATGATACATATTTTATAATATTTGAAACATCCACTACTATGCTACCAGAAACGCATCATTCCTAAAAGGCTTATATGAAAAAAAAATAATTGATAGATTATACAACAAAAATAAAAATGAACGTTTCAATACATAAACGACACGTATCAAAAAACAAGTTATAAATAATAAAATACATCCATATTTGCAATAGAAATAACGACACTCTTTTATTATATGATTCAATCATGGGAAATGCATTTTTAGACAGAAGAACCTTTTTAAAAAACATCGGCATCATGGGAGGAGGATTACTATTAGCCTCCAGTCCCTGGTTATCAACTTTCGCTGAAGTTGACCACACAATAAACTACAAAGTTCGGTTAGGAATTATAGGTCCCGGATCACGGGGATGTTTCCTTTTAAAATTTATACAGAAAAATCCTAAAGTCGAAATTGTCGGAATTTGTGATATTTATCAAAAGTCTATTGACAATGCCTTAAAGATTGCACCTAAAGCTAAAGTTTACAAAGACTACAGAGCGCTATTAGATAGTAATGAAATTGATGCTGTCATCATTACCACCCCCCTATTTCTGCACAAAGAAATGGTCATTGCAGCGATGGATGCCGGTAAACACGTATTCTGTGAAAAAGCGTTAGCCATGAATGTCAAAGACTGCTGGCAAATGTACATGAAGCATAAGGCAACCGGAAAAATTTTTTTCACCGGGCAACAACGCTTATTCGATCCCCGTTATATCAAAGTCATGGAGATGATTCATACAGGTGTCTTTGGAAATATAGAAGGAATACATACTTTTTGGTATAGAAACGGCGATTGGCGCAGAAATGTGCCTTCCCCCGAATTAGAGCGCCTCATTAATTGGCGCCTTTATAAAGAATATTCATGCGGGTTGATGACAGAACTAGGCTGCCATCAATTGCAAATAGGTAGCTGGGCTATGCGTGCCATCCCCAATAAAGTGATGGGACATGGTGCGATCACGCATTGGAAGGATGGACGTGACGTTGACGATAATATCAGTTGTATATATATATTTGATAATGGAGTAAAACTAACTTTCGACTCTGTCATTTCCAATCAATTTTATGGATTAGAAGAACAAATTCTGGGAAATCTGGGTACGGTAGAGCCTGAAAAAGGAAAATTTTATTTCGAAAAAACGCCACCTGCACCCGGCTTCTTGCAGTTATTAAACCAAATAGAGAATCAATTATTTGATGCTATTCCTTTTGCCGGTTCCAGCTGGGAACCCGAAACCATGAAAAATAATAAGGGAGAATATATATTAGGTGAACGCCCCCGCACGGATGGAACCTCACTGTTACTCGACGCATATATTGAAGCTGTTATCATAGGAAAACAGCCACAAAACATCGCAGAAGAAGGATATTACGCGAGTGCTCTAACTCTTTTAGGATATCAAGCCATAGAAGAAGAGAGAATTATCACTTTTCCTGACGAATTCAAACTTGATTATTTAAACCACAAAAATACTCAGATATGAAAGATACCATAATCACATCCAAAAGAAAACAGTTAGAGCTAAAAACTCTTTTAGCTTGCTTTATTATTATGAATTTGATTAATATATATTCAATATATACATTCAATACTTCCTGGACAGAAGTTATAATGTCTTTAGGCTATGTGACAATAGGTTCTTTCGCGCTCTATATTATATGGACAATCCTACGATTGTTTTTATTCGGATCAAAACATATCCTTGAAACTTTAAAAAAAGATTCAAGGATATGCAATAAAACTTCAGACTCGAAATAGTTTTATTAATATAATATTAATCCATTTCAAAACATTATTTGCACATGAAAAACGTTATTCTTTATTTAACATTTATAGGAATTGCAATGACTCCTATTAAAACTTTAGCTCAAGACAATACATTAACCAACCAAGAGAAAAATGAAGGTTGGAAATTATTGTGGGACGGAAAGACAACAAATGGCTGGAGAGGTGCCAGAATCTCCACTTTCCCGACAAAGGGATGGAAAATTATCGGCAATGATTTAGTAGTCGAAAAAAGTAAAGGAGAAGAATCAGGCAACGGAGGTGACATTGTTACAATCAAAACCTACAAAAGCTTCGAATTAGTAGCCGATTTCAAAATCACGGAAGGAGCCAATAGTGGAATTAAATATTTTGTTGACCCGGACTTGAATAAAGGAAAAGGTTCTGCCATTGGTTGCGAGTTCCAGATTCTGGATGATGAAAAGCATCCTGACGCAAAAGCCGGAAGAAAAGGAAATCGCACGGTCGGTTCACTATATGATCTCATACCTGCCGGCTCAAATAAATTATTCAAAAAAAATGAGTTCAACACGGCCCGCATCATTGTTAAAGGTAATCACGTAGAACATTGGTTGAACGGAATTAAAGTCGTAGAATACGAACGTAACAACCAAATGTGGAAAGCTTTAGTAGCCGGTAGCAAATACGCAGACTGGCCCAATTTCGGAGAAGGAAAAGAAGGGCATATCCTGCTTCAAGACCATGGTGACGAGGTTCATTTCAAAAATATAAAAATTAAAGAATTGGATTAACCGACAGGCCAAATAGATGCAAAACATTTTCAAGCAACTTCATGGAGAAAAAGGGGTACTCTACTCATGGTATGAAGCAATGCATACCCGTATTGATCTTATTATATGCAATAAGACGAAAGAGGAAAGCATCCTTATTACCCAATTGATAAAAAAGGAAATACAAAGGATAGAAAAGGTTAGTAATAGATTCGATGAAACAAGCGAGCTATTCAATCTCAATCAAACCGCACATATAAAGCCGGTTTCCGTAAGTGATGAACTTTATTCCATATTATCAGATTGCTGCGATCTACATGTTCAAACCTGCCAATGTTTTGACATCACTATCCAATCAGTTCCCCAATTAACAAACAGGATGGGAAAGCTTATTATGGACGACATTCAAAAGACCGTTTATTTTACACGAAAAGGAATTAGTCTCGATTTATGTGGATATATAAAAGGATATGTACTGGATTGCATACGGAAAATACTGGAAACAAACCATATATCCGATGCGCTGATTAATCTAGGTAACAGTTCCATATTGGCTATAGGCAATCAGCCTCTAGGACAAGGATGGAAAATCGAACTAGGTTCTCCAAATTTCAGCACCACTATCGATAAAAGCATTATACTCAAAAACGAGACTTTAACAACTTCAGGTAACAAACGGGCAAAACAAAGACATATTAAACATCCCATTACCAATCAATGGATCACAGGAATTCGAGAAGTTTCTGTTGTCACTTCGACAGGAAAAGAAGGTGAAGCTTTATCTACAGCATTATTTGTAGCAACTGAGCAGGAACGTTTAAAGATATTGGCAAACTTTTCTTTTCCTTATTTCATAGTTAAATAATAATATCAAAAGAAAAAATGAAAAAAGAAGAACTTTCCAGACGAGATTTCATAAAAAAGGTAATGACACTTTCAGCTGCAGCAGCGCTCCCTTCTTGTCTAATCGGAAAAAATATAGATGACAGCCTCAATGCATTGAAAGCGATATCCCCCAATGAGAAAATCAATTTAGCTTGCTGTGGTATTGGAAACCGGGGTGGAAGCATCATTAACGATCTATATAATACCGGAATGGTAAATATTGTGGCTCTTTGTGATACAGAAATAGGTGCTGCACACACATTGGGTATCTTAAACAGATTCCCCAAAGTCCCCCGCTTTCAAGATTTCCGGAAAATGTTCGATAAAATGAGCAATCAAATTGATGCCGTCTGCATTGGGGTACCAGACCATACCCATTTCCCAATAACAATGCTGGCAATGAGCCTTGGCAAACATGTATATGTTGAAAAACCTTTGGCACGTACATTCATGGAATGTGAACTTATGATGCAGGCTGCAAAAAAATACAGTGTGGTTACCCAAATGGGGAATCAAGGGCATTCAGAAGCCAATTATTTCCAGTTCAAAGCATGGAAAGAAGCCGGCATCATAAAGGACGTGACGGCAATCACCGCGCATATGAATTCTGCACGTCGTTGGCATGGATGGGATGTGAACATGAAAGATTTTCCTCCTGCAGAGACGGTTCCTGCCACCCTTGATTGGGACTGTTGGCAAGGAGCACGCCCTCAACGCTCTTACAATCACGATTTCATTAACGGGCAATGGCGCTGTTGGTATGAATATGGCATGGGAGCTTTAGGCGACTGGGGCGCTCATATTATTGATACTGCTCATGAATTCTTGGAGTTAGGACTACCTTACGAAGTAAATCCGGTCAAACTATCCGGACACAATTCTTTCTTTTTTCCTATGTCATCAACTATCTGTTTCCGATTTCCGAAGCGTAAAAATATGCCCGCATTAGACATAACCTGGTATGACGGCATTGATAACCAACCGGAGTTACCGGAAGGCTACGGAGTATCCGAGTATAATGCTGACATTCCGTTGGTAGGGAATCAAAAATTGCAGGCAAGTAAGCTCAATCCGGGCAAAATTATTTATAGCAAAGAATTTACTTTCAAAGGCGGATCGCACGGCAGTACGCTATCTATTATCGGTGATAAAGAAAAAAATATCAAGTATCCGGAGGTTCCAGCCAGCCCGTCCAATCACTTTGAAAATTTCATCCGTGCCTGCAAAGGAGAAGAAAAGACACGTTCACCCTTCGAAGTGTCCGGACCATTAAGCCAAGTATTCTGTCTGGGAGTATTAGCTCAACGATTAAATGTTCCATTAAAGTTTGATCGTGAACTTAAAATTATTACTAACAATAAATTAGCAAATGAACTATTAACCGGCGAGCCTCCACGTAAAGGTTGGGAAGAATTCTACAAACTATAAATCCAAAGTTAAATATAAGGAATCAACTGCAAAGTGATAGACCAAGTATTTATGAGATTAAAATTTGCAGTAAACAAATGGGCTAACTCTAGAAGACAAGGGTTAGCCCATTTTAAAGTTATCTGTAAAATCATGCGTTTACATAGAAACTTCGTATTTATATGGTGCCAAACAAATTTCAATTAGCATATATTTATTTCCTGTATCTAATATACTTATCCCAAATACTCTCAGACGAATAAAATTATTCATAAAAAGACGTAAACTCATTTCGCTATTATTTAATCTTCCCATTATATATTGATTATTTATTTGATAATATAGTCACTTTCAACTGTTCTTCTTTCCAATCCCCCGTTTTTTTGAAACCGGAAGCACCAGTTCTACTTTTTCATAAGGTCGCAGCACCGGAATCTTCCCTGAAGCGATTCTTATCCTCTTGTTGCCATCAATAGTTTCAATCTCCAATACCGACTGTTCAGATACTGACAATCCAAAATTCTGTATTTCAATCTTACATTGAGTCGTCCTTCGGTTAAGAAAACAGGTGCACGCGCCGAAAGAATAGGTGCGTTATAGTCCACATGAGGGAGACGGGCATATCCATAAAGTAATTTGCCTTGAACAGAACGCCCTATCAACTTTAAAACAAACTCTTCTTCCGTAACTCCATGACCTTTCGCATCAAAAATGACAATCAAGTCATTTCCATCTTTTTCTGTTTTCAGCACGCTGCATCCCCTGCCGTAATTCACTTCTTCAGATGCACCGAACCGTAATGACCGAATATCTATATCCGTATGGGGATTAAAACCTTCTTCGGCCTTGATTCTCACCTGTATGCTTTTTGTTTTGGGGTGTATCGGTTCAGTATTCATAACAGTCAAGATCAATCCGGGATTTAATGGAATACTGATGTTTTTCGAACTATGGTTGTCATAGGGCTTGTCCTGATGCTTTAAAGTATCTATGACGGCAAAATTTGCTTGAACAGCACGGCCATATTGATCCTGAAGAATCTTGATTCGTTCAAATTTAAACCAATCTTCCACTACACCGTCTTCGTGAATTGCAATTCCAGGCATATAAGCCTCTCCGGGATCAATGACCCATTTTACACCATCTTTGGAACGAAGGTAATAAGCAATCCTGCCATACCAGTCGTTGACAATCATATGATATTGGACAGAATCTCTCCATATTACCGGATCCTCAAAGCGCCCATCCACATTAGGATAGACACTTTCGTCCGTAATCTGATGATAAGTTGACAATCCGTCACGACTTATCCAAATGCCTCCTCCACGGCAAACCATTACGAACGAGCCGTCTTCCCATTGAGCAAAAGAAAGATTAGACAATCCCTCAATCACTTTGCGATCACGCGAATCAAAATCGAACTTACCATATTTCCATACTCCGTTCACATCATCAGTCACGTACCGTCCGTCAATAACATATAACACATACCTTCCATCTTTCAAGCGAAACACTTCCGGATTATGCCCCCTTCCAATGATATTATGAAGTTTGAATGGTCCGGTCGGAGTGTCACTCACCGTATTAAATACATATGACTTAGGCCACTCCATATGTCCTGCTGATGAATTTTCCAGCCAACCGCAAACGAAAAGGTGGTATTGCCCATCTTCTGCCTTTTGAATGTTTCCTCCCCAATATGACCACACACGATCCTCAATCCCATTATCAACATATCGAGGGATGACAGAGGTTGCCCCCCCATGTATCAGACGAAAGAATGTTGCCCTTCATAGGCAAAAAACGATCCATAAAACGAGCGCCTTCAATCAATTTACTCCACTCTACAGGGCGTTTACGCTCTATGATTTGTGAAAGAATGGTAACAGGAGTCATAAATAATACCATTCCGAAAACTAAAAATTTAAAAATATTATTTTTCATATTATCCCTGTTTATTGGTTTCGATTATAAGCATTATCTGCCATATTCCATGATAAAACCGTAGGTATAGGGGTGGTTACCGTCAATCGTATATTTATCTAACGTACGTGCCCCCCACGAATCGTTTCCACCTACTCCGTGAATGCTCAGATCAATATTAACCTGAATGAAATCCCTTTGCGGTAGCTCATGAGGATGCTTGGCTTTCTCAATATCTTTTTCGGTATAAGGCCATGCCCGAAAGCAAAGAGGTTGGAGTCCTGTAACTTTTATCCCCCTGTCTCCAACTCCATCTTTCAGGGAAAACCAACGAACATCACAACGATTAGCGTTATCCTGCGGCACGGGATAATCAGTTATAAATCGGGAAAGAGATAGGGCATAACGTCCTAGCAATGCCCCGGTTTTACGGTCAGGGTAATTCTCAAACTCACCACGGCCATACCATTCGACCTGTTGCATATCAGCTGGTAGTTGTATACGCATCCCGAATTTCGGTATTAACGGAATATTATTTTTTGTAGGCTTATAATCAGCTTCTACCTGCATTTTTCCTTCTCCATTCACAAGATAGGTCAGTACGTATGCAGCTCCTACAGGAAGTTCCATTTCAACCCTTACAACAGCCAATCCGTTTTCCATTTTAGTTATCACCCTTTTTACTGTCCTTTGCTTTCCGGCCTCTCTCCATGCACCCAGTCGCTGATTATACTCATTGCGCTTCTGATTATCGTTAGCCGGCTTCCAAAAATAAGGTTCTAAAGGAGCATACAACACTTCTTTTCCATTTACTTTCCAGCTTGTCAAGGCACCATTTAACTTATCAATCACAAAAACAGAATGTCCGACGATAACCTCAATACTTTCCGCCATATTTTTCACAAGCGGTGTATCGCCTTTTATATTGATGCTCTCTTGCCTCTTTGGCTGCAGGATAAATTGCTCGTAGGCAACTACAAAACCGGATTTCGCCCAAATGGTCGGTTTACTTAATTTCGCATATACATTGAGGCATATCTCTCCTTCAGCTTCTATATTATAAGGTATTTCCAATACATCATTGGCATTGACTGGAATATGGGCGGATTTGACGATTTCTCCATCATTCAGAAATTCATAGAAATATTCAAAGTCATTCAGTGACAGAAAGGCATGCTTGTTGACGAGCTTTACATTTGAAGCACCCTCTAGCTTGAAATCTATGTTTTGGTAAACTTTCCGAACCTCGTAATAATGAGGCTGCGGAGCACGGTTCGCACCGATTAATCCATCAATACAAAACTCTCCATAATTAGGATAATCACCGAAATCGCCTCCGTACGCCCAAAACTCGTCCTGTTCTAATTGTAAAGAGGCAGGATTTGCTTCATATTTCAAAGGTGAGCCATCTTTTTTTTCGCAATACCATGGTTAGCCCATTCCCAAATAGCACCTCCCAAAATGCTTTTGTCGGTCTCTATCACATCCCAGTATTCTTTAAAATTGCCGAGTGAATTGCCCATTGCATGGGCATACTCACGCATAAAAAAGGGTTTATCGTTTACTTCCCTAGCCAATTCTCTTAAACGGTCAGGGTGAAGATAGCCATCGTCATAGATGTCCGAGATCTCCCTATCCGTATCGCTGAATACAATTCGTGTGGAATCCAGGGCACGAACGGTATCCGCCATAGCCAGCGAATTAATACCATGTCCTCCTTCGTTACCTAATGACCAGAAAAGGACACACGGGTGGTTCTTATCCCGTTGCACCAATGAGACAGCTCTGTCTATATGTGCCAGCGTCCAATCGGGATTATCTCCTAACTCCTTGTTTCGCAGTCCATAATCATGGCTCTCCTGATTAGCTTCGTCCATCACATAAAAACCGTAGATGTCACATAGTTCGTAAAATAGCGGATCGTCAGGATAGTGTGAGGTACGGATCATATTAATATTCGCCTGTTTCATCAACCGAAGATCGGTTTCTAAAGTTGCCCGATCCACAAATCGTCCTGTCCGCGGATGGTGTTCATGGCGGTTGACTCCTTTCATCTTGATTGGCTTGCCGTTGAAATAGAACACTTCGCCTCTAACTTCCATTCTCCGAATCCCCAAATGATTACTAAATTGCTCTTGTACTCCTTTCTTGTTACGCAGCACGATCTTGACGTCATACAGATTGGGAATTTCTGCCGACCACAATTTCGGATTCTCCAGCACACAGGAAAGATCGAATATATTTACAGACCGAGGTGATAGTGATTTCACAGGTGCTGCCATTTTATATTCTACTTTTTTACCTCTATTGTCTCTTCCTTTCAACAAGACTTCTATCTCATAGTTTTTCACTTTTTTAGCTGATTGGTTGCGAAGCCATACTTTCATGTCAACTTTCGCCGAAGCAAAATTATCCGAAAGTTCCGCAGTCAAGGTATAATCCTTTATATGTATCTGCGGACGTATCCATAAATCGACCGAGCGGAAAATGCCACTCAGACGCCACATATCCTGATCTTCCAAGTAACTTCCGTCCGACCACCGATAAACCTCTACCGCCAAACGGTTCTCACCAGGCTTCACATACGATGTGACATCAAATTCAGCAGGTGACATAGAATTCTGACTGTAGCCAACTTTCTCTCCGTTAACCCACACATACATAGCCGATTCCACACCCGCAAAATGCAGGTAATATCGCTTGTCTCTTTCTCCTGGGGGAATTTGAAAAGTAGTCACATACGAGCCTACCGGATTCCGATTTTTGTAACTGAAATATTCTTTCGGTGGTTCACTCATCACACGGGGTTGATCCTTCTTAAACGGATAGGTCCAGTTAGAATAGATAGGCATACCATACCCCTGCATCTGCCAGTTACCAGGAACAACAATATCATCCCAATTTGCGACACTGAAGTCATTTTTATAGAAATCTACCGGACGGATATCAGGTTGGGGCGACCAATTAAATTTCCAGATACCATCCAACGAAACAATTTCCTCGCATTTACTTTTCCCCGAAGGCAATGTCAGCGTTGCATGATATTCCTCCTTATTGATTCCGATAACAGCCGGATTTTCCCAGTCCGGCATATTTTGCCCACTTGCCGATATAGTAATGAACAAAAACAATGAGACTATATTTCTCTTCATATTCTTTCATTCAATAACGGTTCTGTTTACTTCCACCGATTCATCCGGAAATGGATTAGTGATAAGTGCTACTTCTTGGGGAGACTTGGGCTGAACGGTAATACCTTCTTTTGTCTGTTCAACGTAAGCCATAGTCCCATCAGGTTTATAATACAAATAGTCCACACATACAGACCTGCGTCCGATAGCGCCCGGGATTCCATTCAATGTAAGCTTGGCATTGTGATAGAAAAGATACCAATTTCCTTTATACTCGATAATACCCGGATGAATAGTAAAACTATTTTCTGCCATTCCGGTTAATGCTCCACGGTAAGTCCATGTTCCTTCCATATCGGTAGCCGTTGCATAGTGCATCATTTCACGTTCATCACCTGATGAAGCATACGTCAAATAATAAAGTCCATTGTGCTTATGAAGCCATGGTCCTTCCATAAAATTAGGTAAATCTAGTATTTGTATCGGACCGTCTAACTCAATCATATTCGGTTTTAATTTAACTAAAAAGCATGTACCGTTGCCCCAACTCATCCAGGGTGTTCCCTCCTCATCAAAGAAAACAGTGGGGTCAATATCGTTCCACCAGCCTCGCGGACCGTTGGGAGTCATATCATCAGTAATCAGCGGTGTTCCCCGGGCATCAGTAAAAGGACCTAGCGGATTATCAGCAACAGCCACTCCAACCGTTTTACTGTTGTATGGTTCTCCGGCCTGTACAGTGGTATAATAATAGAATTTTCCATCTTTCTCAACAACCTGTGAAGCCCAAGCTTCTCCTACAGCCCACTTAAAGTCAGTCGGTTTCAGTACAGAACCATGGTCTGTCCAGGTTTTCATATCCGTCGTAGAATAACAGAGCCACTCTGTGATGTTAAACTCTTTTCCACCCGAAGCTGAATTCTGACCTTCATAATATTCATCGTGTCCGACATAAAGATACAACACACCGTCATACACCATCGGAGCAGGGTCTGCCGTAAACTTATCCACTATCATCGGATTACCCTTCAGTTCAAATTTCTTCGTATTATCTTCTTGCTTACAACACATAAACAAAAGCATAAAGCAGGAAACTGCGACAATTAATGTTTTTATATGCATGCTATATTAGATTTTTATAGTTTGTTTTTTACCTTCGTAAATGATCTCCCGCACTTGCAAAGAAGCACCTGCCCCGATTCCTTCCTCCGGTGAAACAAGTACCAGATTAAATCTTTTAACCTTTTCCATACCTTCGAATCCCCCTTTACGGTTAGCAATAACCAACGTCTTTTTATTCTCATTCCATTCGAATTCAATCATACTAAACTTTCCCTGTTCGTAATTGTAATTGTCTCCTTCGTCTTCATACAGCACGAAAGTAGCATCAGCACCAGGATAAATGCGAATCTCAAGGGGGGTATCTTTGCATTCGGACGCATATTGCTTACCAAAGCTAAATGGGAATATGGAACCGCCTTTAACAAATAAAGGTATTTTAGCTAAATCTATATCTACCTCCGTCGTCTGTCCTCCCCTATATTTCTTTCCACTCCAAAAGTCGACCCAACCGGCAACATCTTCCGGCAAATAAACGCTCCATCGGCTGACGGAAGGTTCGGTAACGGGAGCGACAAGTAACGACTTACCGAACATAAACTGATGCTTCTGCTCCAGCGCCTGCCGGTCGTCCGGGAAATCCATTACAAGTGGACGCATCAATGTAGAACCCGAAAAAGACACCTCAGCAGCGTGCGAATAAATATAGGGTAACATACTGTATCGCAAATGGATATATTTTGCGGTAATATCTTCTACTTCTTTTCCATAGTGCCACGGTTCTGTTTGGCTCATATAACCATGTACACGCATCAGCGGAAAAAAAGTAGAAGCCTGTAACCAGCGAAGAAAGCGTTCTTGATAAACTTTGTCCGTATATTGGTCACCCGGGCGAAAGAAACCTCCGGCATCATAAGTCCACCAAGGTAGTCCTGAAGCCATTTGGTTCAGCCCGCCCGCTATCTGACGACGTAAAGTTTCCCAGTCGTTTCCTACATCTCCCGACCAAGTTGCAGCAGCATACCGTTGCATACCCGAAAAGCCACTACGGGTCAGAATCATAGCCCGTTTATGAGGTGCGTCTTTCCGAAGACCCTCATAAACGGTTTTATTGACATAGATCGGGTAGACATTCCGATAGACTTCACCCGGCACTTTACCGTTATTTATCCTGCGATTATACAAATCATCGTTTTCCGGTTCAGTTGCATCCTGCCACCAAGCGTCTATGCCATAGGGCTGCAAAAGTCCCTTGCTGAAATTCTGCCAGTAGAAAGCAGCAGCATCGGGGTTGAAAAAATCAATCCATTCGCTACCTGGAATATAATAGCCTTTTGACATGATTTGCTTGCCCAATTCGGAATTAACATCGACTTTCGACCATACAGAAACCATCAAACGCATATTCATTTCGTGCAGTTTACGAACCATTTCCGCTGGATCCGGATATCGTTCTTCATCAAAGCGCATGGCATTCCAGCCGTACTTCCCCCAGTATTGCCAATCCTGAACAATCACATCGATCGGTAGTTTACGTTGGCGGAAACTCGCTGCGTTTTTCAATAGTTCAGCTTGTGTGTTATAGCGTTCGCGACAATGAATATATCCCATAGACCAAAGAGGCATCATGGGCGCATCTCCTGTTAACTGCCTATAACTCGCAATCACTTCGTCTGCATTTCCTACAAATACGGTATAATCCAATGCTTGTGCAACAGGTGAACGAAATGTGGTTTCATTTGTTACTTTACGCCAATAAAGTGAAGGTTTATCATTTCGATCACCCTGCACTTCTATCCGGTGTCTTCCCTTTTCCAGTTTGACGATAAAGGAGGTGGTAGGCGGAAGCCAGATATTATTTACATTCACCACATTTTTGCCATTAATGGACACATAATGTTTCCGCGCCATCTTTTGCCCCACATCCAAAAGAATCGAATAATTGCCGCTCTCGGTAATGTCAATATCAGCTGTGAATGCACTTATCTTTCTCACTTCCTGCTTATTTCCGGTAGTAGAAGTAGCATCTACAGTTATCGTTTCCCCTGCTGAACTAGACGGAGACAAGTTTACGCTCTTATCTGCCGGATTAAAATCAGTAAGTCCGTAATTACTCCAAAGAAGGCCATACCCCTTATTGGAGAGGATAAAAGGGATGGCTATCTGAGTGTTAACTTGTGTCAATCGACGTGTTAACCCGCGTACATTCAGGTAGCCATCCTGAAACTGACCGGTTCCGTAGAGATATTCATCAACTGGAGAAATAAATTGTTGCTCGACAAGATAGGTTGGTTCTCCCTGTATGGTCGATTGCTCCATCCGGCGCCCTCCTACTTTTTCTTCCAAAACTATTTTCCCGTTACGGTCTTTAAAAATCAATGTATTATTCCCCTTATTATATATTGCCGAAATATTATCAAGAGAGAGAATTGCCTGTGACTGACTTTCCTTGATTCTATATTTCGGAATCTTGGTACTTCCAACATAAATCAGTTCTTCCATCTCTTTTGAATCCGGACGTGTAAACCTGACCCGTATGGAACGATCGTTCAACGGCATCAACCGAAGTGTCCCAGCTTCTGTTTGAATAATTATGCCTTTCGTCTCTGACTTATCCGAGCATGTGCTTGCAGATAAACCGACTATACCTATCATAAGGCCAATCAATACTGCTTCTATTTTTTTTGCCATATACATGATCTTTATTCTGCTCTTTTAAAAGTATATTTTCCTCCGACTTTTGTAGTAATATCATATTCATACACCTTTTTCAAAGCACTTCCTTTGAAAGAAGCCTGCGTCGAGATCACAGGAGAAGTTATATTTACTCTTTCGAAAAACCTATTGGCATTTTTCCCTTTGGCTTCTTTCAAGCCTTTGCCTGTCAAGGGTACATATGAACGTATCCGCAGGTTATCACCTAAGCTAGACAATACAGTTACCTCCGTCACTTCGCCCTTATCCCATTGCATAGATACCTCAAAGCCCCCACGAGCCTTGATCCCCGATACGCTTCCCTTATTCCATACCTCGGGAAGGGCCGGCAACAGATGAACAGCCCCGTCATGACTTTGAAGCAGCATTTCAGCAACGCCAGCGGTAAGTCCGAAGTTTCCGTCAATCTGGAAAGGTGGGTGCGCGGTAAACATGTTGGGATAAGTACGACCGCTTTGTGAACTCCCACCCGCCAATGTAAGCATATTTTTTACGATTTTATAGGCATGATTGCCATCCAGCAAGCGTGCCCAAAGATTTACTTTCCAACCTATTGACCAACCAGTTGCCATATCCCCTCTGTAGATTAGGGAGTTGCGTGCCGCCTCAAATAATTCGGGAGTACGGTAAGGAGATATTTGATTGCCGGGATACAATCCGTAAAGATGTGAAACGTGACGATGCTTGTTCTTCGGATCGTCTATATCTTCAAGCCATTCCTGCAACTGAGTATGCTTACCAATGTGCATGGGAGGCAATTTCTCCAATAACTCGTACAATTTTTGACGGTAAACGGGACTTTCACCCAATATTTCATTGGCTTTAGCCGTTTTTGTGAGCAGTTCGATAATCAGTTGATTGTCCATGGTACATCCGGCTACAACGCCTCCCTGTTCAGGTGAAACAGAAGGGCAAACAACCATCCAGTCATATTTAGGATGCTTAACCATGCTGCTCAAAAAGTAATCAGCAGCTCCCTTCATAGCCGGGTACACATCGGCTAGAAATTTCTTATCACCAGTATAAAGGTAGTGCTCCCAAAGGTGTTGGCATACCCAGGCTCCACCAGTGGGCCACATGCCAGACCGGGCAAAATCTATCGGCCCCGTTACCCGCCAGATATCTGTATTATGATGAACAGTCCATCCTTCGGCATTATACATCATAGCAGCAGTCCGTCGTCCGTTTTCCGACAAATCCTTTACCATTTGCAGGAAAGGAAGATGAGTTTCGCTCAGATTAGTCACTTCAGCAGGCCAATAATTCATTTCAGCATTGATATTGAGAGTGTATTTACTATCCCATGAAGGATTCATCTGATGACACCAGATTCCTTGCAAATTGGCAGGTTGACCACCAGGTTGGGACGAACAGATCAACAAGTAACGTCCAAACTGGGTCAAGAGTGTAACCAAAGAAGGATCCTGATCAATTTGAAAATCAGCAATCCGTTGTAGCGTATTTTTCTTCACACCGTCAGAACGGTTTCCCAAATTAAGTTTGAACCGGTTAAATTGCTGGCTGAATATTTCAATATGTTTTTTCAAGGCAGCTTTATAATTGTTCTTTATCGCACAATCGAGTTTTTGAGTCACTTTGGCTACGTACTCGTCACCTCCCAACGTTTTATAATCGATAAAATTGCTGCCGATAGAAATATAAAGTGTAGCTACGGTTGCATTTTTTACGACAATCCTATTATTTAAAACTTCTGCCTCACCGTCATTCGTCACTACCCGGGTATGTATCTGATAGTTTATTTCTCCGGGTATACCTTCATGATCGGTTCCCTTACTGTGAAATATCAACGTGCTTCCTTTAACCGATACATTAAAATTAACAGGTCTGCTATATTCCAAGACAAAATTTATTGCTCTTTTCCGGCTTGCCGTTATACGCATAACAATCACGTCATCAGCAAAAGAAGCATAAGCTTCACGTGCGTATTCCACACCGTCCACCGTATAACGTGTAGTTGAAACAGCACGACCAAGATCGAGTTCGCGGTAAAAGTTCTGATAATTCTCATGTCCGGGAAAATTCAGAATGATACTACCTGCAGTTTGGAAGGGCATTCCATGTGCACGAGTAAAGAAGGTTTCGTTAATGAGTTTATCAGCCTCTGTGTTTTTTCCTGCAAAAATAAGTTTCCGGGCTTCAGGCAATGCTTGCACAGCTTTAGGATTATCATTGCGGTAAGGGCTGCCTCCCCAAATGGTTTCTTCATTCAATTGAAGTTCTTCGCGTTGCGGAATACCATAAACCATAGCTCCCAGCCTGGAATTACCCAAAGGAAGAGCTTCTTCCCACACTTTAGCAGGTCGGTCATACCACAATTTAAGCTCCTGAGCAGATATACGGTTTCCCATAATAACACATACGATCAGTAATAAATAACAGATACTTTTCTTCATTTTACATTTATGTTTTTATAGTTATTTCTTGCTTAATATATTGATTCTGTTTTCTTTCTGATTTCTGAAAACAACCATTTCCTGTGTTTTCCCCGGAAGAACACGTTTCGCTGCTTTCTGTAAGTCATCTAAATTATTCACATCCGTTTCTCCCAATTTAAGTACCACATCATTGGCTTGAATAAAATCCTTCATCGGGCCTTCGTAAGCCACTAGCGTGACTACATATACTCCTCGCTCCGCATCCATTCCAGTAACCGAACGCTCACCCTGCATCTCCAAACTTTTAACGGTCCAGCCAAACCAGTAAACTAAATTATTGTTGTTACTGCCTGCTTTTATGACTGGCAAAGACATTTTTGGCGCTTTAGTCAGTCGCCTTAAATGAGGAGAAACAACACCTAATTCATCCATTTTAGGATTCAGGAGTCCCATCCGGAAAACATCGCTATCGTCATACCTTATAATTACTTTTCTCCAGATTTAGAAAAATCACAGGTATGTACACGGAATGCTTATTCGTTTCATTTTGGTGAAGTTGTTTCAAAGTGGAGGGATCGGTAAATATATTATAATCCACCATCTCCCCCCAATGGGTAACGCTGATTGGCTGATAAAGAGCCATCACTATATTCCGTGTGAATAGATAGCCTCTTGGATGATTTCCCATGATATGTCCGTTGCCCCACACTGTGCTATTACGGAAAATGCCGTCGAATTCAACACTAATTCTCTTCCCTTCATCTTCAATAGGTATATTAAACTCTTTATGGTAGAAACCAATACCTACGGGCCGATAACAGTTCGAGCTAGACTGGCTTCCCAAAGTAGAGTCATTAACAAAAGGTTCTTCTACCAGCCAATCGTGCGGTAGATTAACACTTGTCCAGTCACTCGCTTTGTAATCGACAACCTTATTTCCATCGGTATAGGCAATAATGATCTCTTCACCTTCCACCATTCTCACATCCGCATCGGCCAGTCCACCATGCCTACCTGCTTTTACAGCTCTTTTTATAACGATGTCACCTTTATGAAACTGCCAGCCTTCATCGAAGCTTTCTCTCACTCTCACCCGGCATGCAGCTACCTCAAAAGACAGGTAGATAAGAATCAAGAAAAACAGAATAGTTACTCGTTTTACTATTAAAATCTTCATGGCATCATTGTAAAAAAAATAACTACAAGTTTATTACAAATAATACGTATACAGCCACTACTAATAATATGTTGTCCTTCATAAGTATAGCTATTATAATGTCAAGATATCTATTTCAGCATAACCGACAATATCATTATTATGAGTATTTTTTAAAGCACGAAACTTAATATAACGTCCTTTTACTTGCTTAAACCGCTTAATTTGCCACAAGGGATTATTTCTTATATTAGAAAACTCTCCACTACTTACCAATTTCCAATGCTTATTATCTGTAGAAACAGAAAATTCATACTGAGAAATAATGCCTGAAGGGAAAATATAACTTTGATCAGGCAGATACCGAAATCCTGTCAAATCATATTCTTGCCCCAAATCAATAATCAAGTCTGACGGCACCCCCTCCCGACGATGCCATGCAGTATGTTGTTCACCATCAAGAATATTATTCACATTAGGATCATTTATACCAAGTATATTCCAATCTTTACGTGAAATACCGAATTCCTCACGACTCATCTGACTCTTCTTCCTAGAAACAGGATCTACCGACATAGCTCGTACACTTCCCTTACCTTCCATAAAAACAGGCCCCACATATTTTGCCGATTTCAATGTAGGTTCCGTACCATCTAATGTATAATAAACAAGCGATTCTTTATCAGCCGGATAAATAAGTATCTCTCCAGTTTTATTACGTGTTATCTTCGGTTCCGTAAGTATCTGTGGCGCATTATAGACAGCAATATTCGAGATAACCGGACATGCTTTCGAATCAGTAACCGTAAAACGTATCTGAGTAGCTTTCACTGTAGGTAAACGTAAAATACGCTTGTATCCAATAGTCGTTTCTCTGGCCATTTCTTTCCATTCACCATTAATATTTGCTTCAATAGTAAATGCCCTCACACGCTGCCCCAATCGGATATACTCCTGCAAAAGAATACGATTAAACGATATAGGTTCACCAAAATCAAGCGTTAGGGAAGCTGTACGAATACTGTCATCAGTAGACCAGTAAGAACTTTTTTTACCATCAACCACTCGTGATGCGGAAAAACGCCTACTATTTCCACGGACATGCGAGGCTTCAATCTTGGCATTTTCAGCCAAATTATTCGCAAATATTTCTTTAATAGTTGAAGCCAAATCTAATACAGCTTTTTCATCATTTTCATGTATCATCCCCCTTCTGTCAATTGGAAAATTCAACAACCACGTGCCATTCCTTCCAATAGAATTATAATAAATTTCAAGCAATTGCGGCAATGTCTTCACCTTTGCATCTTCATAAGCATGGTAGAACCAACCTGGCCTGACAGACACATTTACCTCACCTGGAACCCAATCAGGGTCACTCTCTCTTCCTACACGCAACACTTTCGAATCCGCCGTTCCCGGGGCATATTCATGAGCATCAAACAAACTCCAGTTTGTCTCCCCAATCGAACCATGTTCGTTTCCACACCAACGAATGTCAGGACCACATTCATTCCAGATAATCGCATTCGGCTGCAATTGGCGTATTAATTGTATAGTATTATCCCAATCATAGAAAGTTTTACGGTCTATTTTGCGATCTTCCCTTGCTCCTCCATAGTACCCCCAGCCTCCGTTTGCACCATCAAACCACACCTCAAATATTTCCCCATAATTCGTCAGTAGCTCTTTCAGTTGGTTTCTAAAATAAGTAACATATTCAGGACGTCCATAATCCGGATGATTACGATCCCATGGCGACAAATAAATTCCTAACTTCAGACCATATTCCTTACAAGCTTCTGCCAATTCTTTCACTAAATCACCTTTACCATTACGCCAAGGTGAATTTTTCACTGAATATTCCGTATATTCCGAGGGCCATAAACAAAAGCCATCATGATGCTTGGCAGTAAGAATAATACCTTTCATACCAGCCTGCTTACAGATACGTGCCCATTGGCGACAATCTAAGTCTGTAGGATTAAATAGCGCAGGCTTATTCCCTCCATCACCCCATTCTTGATCTGTATATGTATTAATAGAAAAATGAATAAAAGCATAATACTCCATTTCTTGCCATTTCATTTGTTGTTCATTGGGAATTGCCCCACAAGAGGAAGGAACAGAGAGTAGCTGACAAGATAAATGTGATAAACATATCAAACCTAATAGAACAAAGACAATTCCTCTAGTCATAGCATTTTTTATATATAACATCTTCCTAATACATCATTACCCAAATTTCCAATAATCCAAATTATATAATTTGTCCTTTCCCCCCCCTTAAAGATTAAAAACAAGTCATGAACACCCTCTATTTTTTTTACACCAGTTCCAAAGGTTTTCCAAGTTTCCCACCCACCGGTATTACTTATTTTGCACACACCTAATAAAGTCCCTTGTCGGTCATTCAATCTTATTTCTATTTTTCCCCCAAAAGTTGCCGTAGCAGCACTAACCTCGAATGTTCGAGCCCCTTCTTTAAAATCAACAGCCTGTAACCGAATGTAGTCATCATTATGGATAGAAGTTACATATATCCCGAATTTCTTGTCCCGATCTGTTTTAACGCCCTCACTCCATGATATCGTTTCAGCTTCAACTCGCTCATAGGGATCAAGTACCCCGACCGACTTTACAGCCACTCCTTCTTCCCACCATGGAAGTCTTTTTATCGTACCATCCGGATTATATTCCAGCTCAGCCACACAAATTGAGCGACGTTCATGATGTTGATCGGTTATCGCATAATTTAATTGATAGCTAAACCCAAAAACATACGATTTGCCTTTATAATCAATGATTCCGGGATGATTACCGGAAGACCTGCCATCCGGCTTCATTATATATCCCTTAAATTCCCAAGGACCAGTTGGACTGTTCCCCATTGCATATCCTATCCCTTCAGGACAACAAGTTGTCGCATAAGCCATATAATACCTTCCATTTCGCTTATACGCCCAAGGGCCTTCCTGAAAATGGTAAGGATCATCTGATCCTTCCACCTTCCTAACCAATGTATCTTTTATAATTTCACCACTGTAAGAAATCATATCCTTATTTAGCCTTACATACCAAAGATTAGGATTTCCCCAATACAAATATGCCTGCTCATCATCATCGATGAGTACACTCGGGTCAATACTATCATACTCCGCTCCAATCAGAGGTTTTCCTATCGGATCAACAAATGGTCCATAAGGATTGTCAGCAACCAGTACCCCAATACCTCTTCCTTGCAATGGACAATATAAATAAAATTTACCATCCCGTTCAATGCATTGAGGTGCCCAGGCCCCATTTTCAAATCCACCCCATCCGGATATAGCCGGATCAGCCCATTTAAAATTATATAGATTCGCTACAGCACCATGCTCTGTCCAGTTTACCATATCGGAACTAGTATAAAGCAACCACTCTTTCATACGGAAACCGGCATAGCCCTGTGGGGCGTCATCTTCATCATGAGTAGTATAGAGATATACTTTGTCTTTATACACTAATGGAGCCGGATCGGCAGTAAACTTCGTCTGAATAATCGGAAGTTGAGCATTTAATGTACCGGAAATAAAAAGGAAAAATAACAGTATTCTTCCAGCTAGTTTTAACTTAATCACAATCATATATCTATTGTCTTTAATATATCTTGGGAGTAAACTCATCATTAAAAAATGATAAAAATCGTATTGATGAACAGAATTCTTCTACTGCTTTTAACCAATCTTCATTCCAGCATAATTCAGTTACCTATCAAAGTATATTTAAAGGTTACATAATTAAGAGTAACTATAACAGCAAGACCTCTCTTAAAAAAATGACCTCCTTATCCATATTCACAGCATTCATTACTATTTTAACACCAAACAGCGTTTTCCCGTAATCATGTGCAACCAATATATTGAAACGAAGACGCAAACATAAAAAGCACAACAGCATATTTTATTCTGCATAATATTGAAAGCCTCCTATTACTTTCGCATAATTTTACTACGTTAAATTCATCTTTCAATCTATGTTCTGTCCCGATTCTGCAAAAATAACAGTTTCCTAACATTTCCTTCCCTTTCTATGTTTCCATTTCTATCACCATTGTTACATCCCACATATATAGTTTTTATTCATACGACTACATTCCATCTATCTTACCTAGTATTTCCAATGACCTCTCAATAATACATTGTTCTTTTTTCTCAAGAAAATGTATCAATACTTGTTAAGTTGTTCTTAGGTAACCTACTTTGTTTAGTCTCCCAATCTCCTCTTTAATCAGAATCCTTAATATCTTTCATTTTCTCCACACATCAATAAAATCTATCGCATAAGCAAACAATCATGGTTATTTATATACTATTTTTCACTTTTACTCCGCTACGAGCAAACTCTTTCCTGGCAATTCATTCTACAAAATACTCAAAGACTAATAAATCTATCTAGATTATCATAAAAACATGACTGTAGCAAATTTTCCAATTATAAAAAAATCGGAAAATATCTATTCCTTTTTTATACAGTTTCCCAATCATTTTTTTTGAAGATAATATATCTATAAAGAGTGTAGCTATTTACTTGATTTCAAAGATTATTTTTATTTAACCATTCATTCAAGCAAATGACTAGAATTACTCCACAAGAACATCACAATTCCTATCAATAATTTAACTTCATTTCAAAAATATGATTATAAAGCCATTTGAAACATTGTTAACCTCATCTACAAAAAACTAAAAATCATAATATGCAAACAGCCAGCCCCTATAATAAAAATAAATCAAAAACGTCTTGTCTCCACGTTCCAGCTTATGTTTTTCTAGGAATTTTTCTTTGTGACTTCGTCAGAGAAAATTCCCTAGAAAAAAACGCTCCGACTACATTTTTGATTTAATTAAAAGATTATAGGGACTAACTACGACCGACGTGACGCATAGATCACATTCCACTATCCCCTCTTTTTATATCAAAATCTTTTTTATATTACAAGAAAATGCAGTTTCTATAATAAATACGTGAACTAGAAAAGAATGGTCCTCAATAAAGACAGGGACTTCAACTCCCTCTGTTCTGCATAAATTTTCTCGATATTATTTAGAGTTATATATTTACTTCTTTTACCTCATTTCAACAGTCTCTATTTCCTTTTTATTCGTTCCTCTTCTTTCATGCCATTTCTCATACACTATCGCTTCGAACCTGTTTTTATTGATGACATCTGATGACACCTAATGACATCTAAAGACACCATTTTGTAAATCAATATATTATTCCATTTTAGCTTTTACATTTGAAGTGTCAAAACAATCTATTAACTCCAAAGTGATGATTTATGGCACAGAAAAAAGACATGGAAGAGAAACCTAAAAGAGCAAGGAAGCCCAAAGTCAAAAGCAATGCGCTTCCAGTGGAACAAATCAATGAACTGATGTTTATCCACAACAAAAATGATCCGCAAACCGGTGTTCAAGCCGTCAGCGGAATTGACGAAAAAGGAAAAGTGCAAACAGTCCCTGCCGATGAAAGGAACGAAAACTCTTTTCTAAAATTCGAAAAGAACTCCAGTATCCTCGAAAACTTTATCAAGAACTTCTGGAGCCAACTCAAGGAACCGACACATTTCCGGCTCATACGCATGACTATTCATGATTACAAGCAGAACAAGCAGGCAATCAAGGAGCTGTCACAAGGCAAAGAAACGGATACAGTGAAGGAATTCCTCAAGCGCTACGAAATCCGTCCGAGAGAAAACAGGGAACAAAGTAAGAACGAAAAAGAAAAAGAGACTATGGCAAAAAAGCAAACCCCACAGGAAAAAGCACAGCAACCGGTACAAACACCGCAGACGCAGGAGCAGCAGGCTCCACGCTACCGTTACAACGAAAACATGGTGAACTGGGAGGCACTGGAAAAGATCGGTGTCTCGAAAGCCTCACTCGAACAGCAGGGACTGTTGGATTCCATGCTGAAAGGATACAAGACAAACAAGCTGGTTCCGCTCACCCTGACCCTGACAAGTGCTAAAGTCAAGCTGGACGCGCGTCTTTCGTTCATAGCCATGCCGGACGGACAAATCGGTCTGGGGATTCACGGTATCCGCAAGGAGCCGGAACTGGAAAGACCATACTTCGGACACATTTTTACAGAAGAGGACAAGAAGCATCTCCGGGAGACGGGAAACATGGGACGGGTAGCGGAACTGAATCTGAACGGGGGAACCTATACGCCCTGTCTCATCTCCATCGACAAGAATACCAATGAACTGGTGGCCGTACGGCAGGAGAATGTGTATATTCCAAACGAGGTAAAAGGTATCAAACTGACAGCCGACGAGATCAATGCGCTCAAGGAAGGGAAGCCGGTATATGTGGACGGCATGACCTCAAAGAACGGAAAGCCGTTCGACGCGACGCTGCAATACAGTGCGGAACGCAGGGGACTGGAATTTATCTACCCGGAAAGTCAGGGATTCAACCAGCAGAGCCTGGGAGGCGTACAACTTTCCCCAAGCCAGATCAAGATGCTCAGCGAAGGGCATACCATTCTTGTGGAAGACATGAAACGTACCGACGGAGCCCTGTTCTCCTCTTTTGTCACTTTGGACAAAGTAACCGGACGACCGCAATACACACGACACAATCCGGAAAACGGAGAAATATATATCCCGAAAGAGATCTGCAACGTACAACTGACTCCTGAAGACAAGGAGGCCCTGCGCAAAGGACAACCCGTATTCCTGGAAAACATGATCAACCGCAAGGGGGAGGAGTTCTCCTCCTTCGTCAAACTGGACATGAATACTGGCAGGCCCCAATACTCCCGCACACCGGACGGATTCAGCGAACGCCAGGCACCGATTGTTCCGGCAGAAGTATACGGGCATGTGTTCACCGCACAGGAGCGGGCCAACCTGCAGGACGGAAAAGCCATACTCGTATCGGACCTGAAAAGCGCGAACAACAAGACATTCAGTTCCTATCTGAAAGTGAACGCAAATTCCGGACAGCTGCAATACTTTCAGGAGAACCCGGACATACGTCGCAATACAACCCGGCGTACCGCACAAACGGACGACATGCAAAACCAACAGCATGAACAGAAAAAAGGCAGCAGACAAGCCGTATAACAGGAAGTTAAGAAAAATAAATCATTAACCATTCATTCGAAAAAGAGATGAAGCAGAACACAAATCAGATATTCAAGGCGGAAGACCTTGACTGGAAAGAACTGGAAACAGCAGGGATACACAAAGAAGAACTGGAAAGCAACGGGAACATGGAACTGCTCCTGCAAGGTGAAGCAACAGAAGCCATGCCATTAAAAATCTGCACTCCCATACTCCATATAACAATGGACGCCACCCTCAAGCTCACGGCAGGAACGGACGGAAAGCCGGTAATGGAGATTTACGGCCTTAGTCCCGAAGCGGAAGAAGCGACCGGCGAATAATTCCCTGACCGGAACAAGAGAAAACAAAGATGTATAAACCGTTACCCCGTACCGTCTTTACCATAACGGTACGGGGAACAAAAAAAAGAAAAGATCATGATTGCAATATTGACGGACAAGCCCAATGTGGGAAAAGAGATAGCAAGAATTCTGGGCGCACAGACCAGGGAAAACGGATATATGACCGGAAACGGATACATGGTGACATGGACTTTCGGAAACATGCTGTCACTGGCCATGCCGAAAGATTATGGAATAGAACGCCCGGAACGGGAAGACTTTCCTCTGAATCCCGCTCCCTTCAAACTAATGGTAAAGCATGTCAAGACCGATACGGGGTGGGTACCCGACATCAATGCGGTACTTCAACTGAAAGTGATTGAGAAAGTATTTGCCACCTGCGATACGATCATCGCGGCCACCGACGCCTCCCGTGAAGGGGAAATGGTATTCAGATACCTGTACCAATATCTGGACTGTCACAAGCCGTACCGCCGCTTATGGATTTCCTCACTCACGGATGAAGCCGTACTGGAGGGCATGGCGAATCTCAAAGCAGGCAGCCTGTTTGACCCGATGTTCCTCGCCGCAGACAGCCGTAACAAGGCGGACTGGCTGTTGGGAATGAATGCCAGCTACGCCATCTGCCAGACTACCGGAACGGGAAACAATTCCCTCGGACGGGTACAGACACCCGTACTGGCAGCCATCAGCAGCCGCTACCGCGAGCGTGAAAACCATATCGCGACAGATACTTTTCCTGTCTTTGTCAGCTTATACAAGGACAATATCCTGTTCAAGATGCGCTGCACGGAAGAACTTACAGACCGTGAAGCGGCAACACGATTTTACGGTGACTGCAAGGCTGCCGGACAGGCACGTATTACCGCCGTCAGCAGACAAGTAAAAGAAATAGAGCCTCCCGCACTCTATAACCTGACCGAACTCCAGAAGGATGCCTGCCGGCATTACGGGATGACCGCCGGAAAATCATTGGAAATTGTACAGAGGCTTTACGAGAAGAAACTGATTTCCTATCCGCGTACTTCCAGCCGTTTCCTTTCCAGGGATGTTTACGACAGGCTGCCTTCCACCATGGAAAAGATTCTCAACCGGAAAGAATTCCGGCCGTATGTCAGGACAATGGGAATCAATATTTTCGATCTGCCGGACAGGGTTGTCGACGAGGAGCGGGTAGCGGAGCACCATGCCATCATCATCACCAATATGTATCCCGAAGCACTGGAAAGGGAGGAAATGCAGCTTTACCTGATGATTATCGGGCGGATGCTGGAAGCCTTCATGCCCGCATGCAAAGTGGAATACACCACAGTGGATGCCATATGCGCCGCCCGCAACTTCAGATGCCATACCTACCGTATCATCGAAAAGGGATGGTTCGGGGTCTTTGAAAGGGAGGATGAGATTGCCGGACAGCAGTACCACCCCATCCCCATTCCGGAACTAAAGAACGGAGAAACGGTCACCGTGACGGGCTGTAACCTGATACATAAGAAAGACCTGCCCGTGTCCGCATATACCGATGCCGGACTGATCGAATACATGGACACTGCCGGGCTGGGAACCGTCGCCACCCGTACCGGCATACTGCAAACCCTGATTGACCGTAAATATGTACGATACTCCGGAGGATATATCATTCCCACCCGAAAGGGACTTTACATATATGAAACGGTACGGGGAATGAAAATAGCGGATCCCGCACTCACATCGGGATGGGAAACGCAACTGGCAGGGATGGAACAGGGAAAACTTACACAGGAAGAATTCCTCGAAGGGGCGTTGAAGCTGGCAGGCGAGGTAACGGAAGAAATCTTCCGGAAATATCAGAAATAGGAAGTCATTATATACGGAGTGGAAAATGCAGGCTGAACAGGTCTGCATTTTTTTATTTATACAAGAAACTGTTTTGCCGTTTTTAAACGGCAAAGGTATCGGATTCCCCTTATTTGTCTCAAGGCGGCCCTGCGGGCTGGTCGGCTAAAAGAAAATCATCCTCGCTACGCTCCGGTATTTTCTTTTGCCAAGCCTTGATCCAAAAGGGAAATCCAAGAAAACGGAGCCTATAAAACCGGGAAAACAAGTTCCCGGGGACCATTATCCACTCATAAAATTAAAGAATATGAAACTACAACTCATCGCAGGCATATGCAGGTCAACGGTCACACTCGTGATGAAGGCAGGAGTAATCCTGCTATGTCTCAAAGGCGTAATACCGTTCCACGCCATCCTGTTCCTGCTAATAGCGGGAGGAATCATACGGTTCATGGCAAGGATTATCTCATTTCCGGCAACAGTTCTCGCCATTCTGATTCTCATCGGAATGTTATTATAAACCCTTAAACTACAAATGAAATGGAAACAAGAAAATTCACCCCGTCAGCTCCGGTGGCACCTGCACTGTGGCCGACAACGCGCAGCATCAGGCCTGCAAAGAGAAGATTTCCCAATACGGTCGATGAGCCCAGAAACATCGGGTATTATCTCAAGCCGCTGCTTGACATCACGAAGCGACCGGACAGAGACAAAATTCTGAAGGCATATCTCAAGGAAACCTATGTATAACAATAAAAAACAACCATTATGTTTTTCCAATCAATTTATCAGATGATGTCGGCAGGCACAGACCTGAACATCAACATCAGGAGAACGGACGGAAAACTCTCCGTAGCGGTAATGCCCAGGCGCACAACACTCAAGGATGAAACCGGACAGGCCATCGTGCCGCTCATACTCAACGGCACCCCCATGGAACTGGACGGACAATTCCTGCAGGCCGTCACCTCACCCTTGCAGAGAGTGCAGGAAGTGTTGGTCAATCTTGAAACCTTCGAGAAACAGGCACAGCAGGCGGCATCACAAGGCAAGGCCGCCAGGAGTGCGGGCAGCAAGGAGACAAAAGAGACACGTGAGAAACAGGAAAAAATGGAGAAACTCCTCAAACGTGCGGAAGAAGCCTACACGGCAGGAAGGTACTCGGAAGCGACGACCTGCTTCAGGCAGGCCAAGGTACTCGCGGACGCGGACAGGCAGAAACAGATAGAGGCAAGAATACTGGAAGTGCAGAAGGAGTCAGCACAATGCAGCCTGTTCCCTGAAGAGGATACGCAGGCAAAGCCGGCTTCACAACAGCAGCCCGTAAACGGGGCAACGGCCGGAAAACAGCCGGACGGGCAGATGCAGATATTCACGGTACAACCACCCGGACAGCAGACACCGCCCGTGCAGCCGGCACAACAACCGATGCCCCAACCGCAGATAATACAGCCGCAACCCGTACAGCAGGCTTATCAGCCGGGAATGCCGCAACCGATGTACGGCGGGTACTACCAGAATCCGGTAAACGGTATCCCGCAGCAGCCCACGGAATATCCCCAAATGTATCCCGGACAACCCGCAGGGCAGCAATGGCAGCCACAACAGTGGCAACAGGCACCGTCGATGCCGCAACCACAGGCACCCGCCATACAGACGGTTCAGGGAACTACGGGAAGGGAATACCGTTCACAGCCACAGCCTGACGAAGCGCTCACCTTCGACAAGGATGACGAGAGTGACAGGGAACTCCTAAGGGAAGACCCTTATGCGGAATACATCGACTTTCCACATGAATGCCGCATGAAGGACGAAGTACAGGCGGAACTGATATGTTATTAAACCTCTAAATATAAAAAGATATGGCACTTGACATCAAAGGAATCAAAAGAGTATTCAAACTGAAGAAAGGAAACTCAACGCTGGTACTGGAAGACCCGGACAGCAGAATGTCACTGACGGAGGTTACGGACTTCTATTCCATGAATTACCCGGAACTGACCACGGCAACCCTGCACGGGCCGGAATTTGAGGAAGACCGGGCCGTGTACCACTTCAAAACCACCATAGGGACGAAAGGATAGGCTATGGCAAAGAAAACAAATCATAAAAGAAAGGAGAAAGAGGCATGCACACAGCTTTCAGAATTACAAACGGAGAACCTGGCGCATCTTATCATCAGCGAAGCCGGATGTACCGATATCAGCCGGGGAACCGGCAGAAGGAAGAAAAGAAGACTGCCGCCGGCAGGAACAGTAATGATTTTCTAATGGGGAGAATTCTCCCCATTGCACCGGATTATTACATGGAAAATGCCGGGGAGGAAAAAATCAACCTTACGACAAGGGAAAGTTTTGATTATCTGTACCGGTCAGCCCTAAATTATACCGGCATTATCGGTTCCGGACTGCCTTTCCGCAAGAAAAAGGCATCCCCCCGGATAAATATAATCAACCTGTACAAGGCACTGGAAAACATACTTCCCGAACACGTCAATCTGGAAGTACGAAACGGCAGGCTGCACTTCTGTCTGTACCGGTTCCATAAGTGGCCGGAACCCAGACTGTTCTGGATACCGCTGGACTTCACGGAGAAACTACCGGGACAGCTCAGAGGGATAGCACTGGAGTTCATCCGCCGGCTCATCCGCCACCACAGCATACAAAGCATAAAGGAGACCTTCCAGTATGAGATGGCACGGACTTACCTGGAAGACTACGGGCATTATGACGGGGAAGCGACAGCCCGGGAAATTAGGTCCAGAGCCCGCCTTGCAAAAATGTATGAGAAGGGGAAATTCCACCGTTTGCTCGAAAGAATGGGGAAAAAAGAATTCTGCAAGGATCTGGAGGGGGAGATACAAAAATACCATACGAAAAAAAACAACGAGAAGGCATTATTGAAACTGATCAAGGAAGGCCTGGCATACATTTCAGACGGCAGCCCCAGTATCATGCAATACGCTTATGACTGGAGCTATGAAGAATCACCGGATTTCGAACCGGTAGGACTGGACATACAGATCATGCTCACCTGGTCGACAGCCGATGCCATGGCGGAGGAAATGGAGGCCTACATCAATTCGGACTATCATGAGTCCTATGCAATCACCCCGGTCACGACGTTATTGCTGACACCGGATACGGACACCCCCTTCTCCATGAACGATTTTCCGGAACGCTTCTCCAAGTGGCTCGGCAGCTTCAACCTTGTTGCAAATAACTTTTAACCCCAAAAGAAAGGAGCTGATTGATGATGCTTGCCACTAAAAGGATGGTGTTCGTTACCGGTCCGGAAGATTCGCAGGAAAGCAAGTGCAGCCTGAACAGCCGGCTTTTTGCTTCAAGCAAGCCGGAGAAAATTGTGAATTATATAAATAAAACCTCCAATAACAGTCCAAAATGAATGAAATGACAAAACAGATACAGCAGATCATGTATCCCAAAGCGGCACTGATCGCTTATGAATGTGAAACGGCTGATTTTTCACGCCCACAGAATTATCTCGAACTCCGGCCCATCAATGAAAGAGGACGGATGGGAGCGGGAATTCCCGTAACCTATGAATTCATGAACTCCCTGACGGAATCCTACACGGAAGGCATGAACGGGACACCACACGGACGCATCCCTCCCAATATGCTCCTGTGTGATCCCAGAAAAGGTCATGAAAAGTACATATGGTACAATCCGCCACAAAAAAGAAAAATGTACTTTCAATCCTGTCTGCACATCACTGACGGAACCTTCAATGTTCCCGGGATTATTTATGTGGTGGAACAGGAGAGCATGGACGTCCATGCCTTCAAGGGAACAGTTCCCCAGGAACAGACGGAGCTTTACCTGGCACCGTTCTTCAATGTAACCGGAGCGGATGTCTGTCTGGGGAACTCGGCACTGGAAAAACCGCTGGACACCGATTTTTCCGGCTTCCAGGAATACTGGGAGAAACGTTTCTGGCTTAGCGAGTTCTCGCATCTGGGAGGCAGCAGGAACCCGACACGCAGCAACCTGGTTTCCGTAACGGAAAAGGCACGGGAGAACCCGTTTGACTACAGTGAGCTGAAACCATCCGGTAAAAAACTTAAAGACATCCTCTTATGAGAAAAATCCATTATACAGACAATTATCTGCTGAAACCCTATCATCCCGTCACCGTGTTCATTATCGGCGCGGGAGGAACGGGATCACAAGTGATCACCAACCTGGCACGCATGGACACTGCGTTGCAGGCATCAGGACATCCGGGGCTGCATGTCACCCTGTTCGATCCAGACACCGTCACGCAGGCCAACATAGGACGCCAGCTGTTCAGTGAAACGGAACTGGGCATGAACAAGGCGATAGCAGCCGTAACACGTATCAACCGTTTTTTCGGTACGGCATGGATGGCGGAAAGCCGCCGTTATCCTCCGGCAGGAACATCGAAAAACAGGGATGCCAAACCGGAGCTGGCAAACATTATCATTACCTGCACGGACAATGTACGGTCACGGCTCGACTTGTGGAGATTTCTAAAAAAATACAGGGAGATCACCATAAACAATGAAAAAACGGTATACTACTGGATGGACTTCGGCAATGCGCAAACCACCGGACAGGTCTTTATCGGTACCGTACGCAATAAGATAAAGCAACCGGTATCAAAGGAATTTCTGCCGGTACCCAGGATGAATGTCATAACCGAAGAAGTGAGTTATTCAGTTATAAAGGAGAAGGATTCGGGACCGAGCTGCTCGCTGGCGGAAGCATTGGGGAAGCAGGACCTGTACATCAACTCCATGCTGGCACAAGTCGGCTGTGGCATTCTCTGGAGGATGTTCAAGGAAGGAAGAACCCTGTACAGAGGAGCCTATGTCAATCTGGACACCCTTAGGGTGAATCCAGTTCCGGTATAGGGCAGATAAGGCAAACGGCTTCCCTTGCTCTGTACAGGGAAGCCGTTATCCCATGTCCGGCATGAGAGCCGGACACAAAACAATATTCAGGATTTTTTCTTTCCTTTCTGCTGCAGAAACTCCCGGATCTCCGAACTACGATAAAAGTTCTTTCCGTTTTCGTCGGTCTGGTAGTAACGGATAAGCCCCTTTTCACGGTAACGGGCAATAGTCCTCTGTGTCACGCCCAGAAGTTGTGCCAGATCACAGTTGTCAAGCAGGGTGTCACCATCCAGACAGTCTTTCAAACGGTTCATACGGTCAAGTTTCTTTTCTATACGGTCAAAACCTTCTACAATAGTCATTATCATTTTTTCGAGTACCTCATTATCTATATACATCATAGTGTATCCTCCTGTTTTTTTTAAAAGGTGATTAACTGGATACCCTTCCTGTGCGCACTACAAGAGTATATCAATGTATTATGAAAATAATATGCCAGAAAAACGGGAATGATAATCTCAGAGGAATAATCCACTGATTCACAAATCAATACAAACACTACTTCATTCACAGTTCTTATATCTGTAAAGTTTTACACTGTAAAGTTGAACAACAAAATGTTTACATACTTTACACCACTGCCGGTCATGAAACCTGATGTCATCTGCTGACACCTGCGGACAAAGAATCATCAGCAGGCAGCATACACGCGTATCTTTGTTCCAAACAAAAATGAAAAAAATGGAAGTTATCAGCATTGAAGCTAGGACATTCGAAGAAATGAAACAGGCATTGAGTTCAATTATCCGGAACATCCATGACCAAAAGGGAAAGAGGCCGGAAGACAGTCTGGAGGGATGGATAGACAATCAGGAAGCATGCATCATGATGGACATCTCTCCGAGAAAATTACTGTCTCTGCGCAGTACGGGAAAAATACCGTACAGCAAGATAGACAGAAAGATCTATTACCGGAAGAAAGACATAAACATGTATATGGAGAAACTATTGCAAAAAGGAAACTATTAATTGTAATGATATGGCACAAGACCTGCTGACAAAAGAAAGCCCGGAAATCATCCGCTTCTTTCAAGACATAGAATACCTCACAAGATTTCTGGACAGTGAACAGGATAGATACAGGCCCGTTCTAAATGGAGAAAGGTACATTACCGAAGCCGAACTGGCGGAACTGTTGAAAATAACAAGACGGACACTGATAGAACACAGGACAACCGGACTTTTCCCTTATTACCGGTTGGGCGGCAGAATTCTCTATAAAGAGAACGATATTATAAAACTATTGAATGAAAACAGGCTGGAAGCCTTCAATAGCTGACAAGGAGTAACGGAAAAATCATTAGGAACGGAGTAAAACAGATGTTTTCGGAAAATTTATTTCCATACTATTTGGAGGAATCGAACCTTTTCCATATCTTTGCACCGTCAAAAAAATGACAGCGATAAAGATTGAAATAATTGAAATTAGGAATATGGCTAATTCAATGGTTTTGATTTTAACGAGATAAAAGTTAGTGCTGTTAATCAGGACTTTAGATATAAAAAACTTAAAAGTTCGATTCCTGGTGGCACCACTATCGATTCGGTAATAAAAAAATCCCTTGAACTTCAAAAGTTCAAGGGATTTTTTTATTCCTCGTATTGCAATTTGCAACCGCCTATACTTTAGAACTATGCAGTTTTTTATGGCTCAGTTGTAATTCTTGGGGGATTAAGTTTAGTCAATTCCCTTCATGCATATACCTTTGCTAGCCTAAAAAGGAAGAAGCTCATAT